>Ga0315336_1002457_pt1 | contig 28196 bp, 30 predicted proteins | sample ASW5metaG_FD_204512 | JGI IMG/M metagenome (GOLD analysis project Ga0315336, IMG submission 204512) | Ammonia-oxidizing marine archaeal communities from Monterey Bay, California, United States - ASW #5 | ecosystem: Environmental > Aquatic > Marine > Intertidal zone | place: USA: California... | reverse complement strand
AAACCTCTAATAGAGCCAAACCTTAAAGGCTTTTCGGAGTGGTCGCTGTCATTGACGGGTGGTTCGTTTCATATTCCTGCACTTTAAGACGGAGGCGGTTTAAGGAATGATTCCTTGGGTATTTTCGCCCCGGAAGAACTTTAGAATATTTTCAAGAACAGCCGGAACATCCACGTCCCATGCTCGGTATGAGCCTCCGCCTGTATGTGGGGAGAAGACGATGTTGGAAAGATTCCGAAGTGGGCTTGATTCGGGAAGGGGTTCTCGACGGTAGACGTCGAGTCCGGCCATTGAAATTTTTTTACCACATAGCGCTTTGAGAAGGGCATCCTCATCGATGAGTCCGCCCCGTCCAACGTTGATCAAAGTGGCTGTGGATTTCATTTTTTCAAGTTCGACTTCTCCGATGAATCCATCAGTCTTCGGTGTATGGGGAATAATCAGTACGACAAAGTCGGATTTGGCAAGAAGTTCGTCAAGTGGCAAGTAAGTAGCACAAAAGGTTTTTTCTACCTCCTTTGGATGGGGATTCCGCTGGTGGTAATAAACATCCATTTTAAAAGCGTGACATCGGGTCGCAACATCCATTCCAATATCTCCCAAGCCGACTATCCCGACAGAGGCACCAAATAGCTCTGTTATCCCCTCAATGCCGGTCCAATTAGGTTTAATATCCCACTGGCTAGTCTGTATGGGTTTAATTCCGTGGTTTCGATAAGTCGCATCGGCAACCGTCCGATGGCCCAATATGGATTTGTGGGCGCAGCAGAGCATTAGCGTCAAAGCCTGTTCAGCGACCGAGGCGTTTCGCATTAAAGGCATTGTTGCGATAGGGATTCCTAGTTCGCGAGCGGCGGAAATTTCTATATTTTTTAGATTCAGACCATGTTTTTGGATAAACTTAAGGGATGGAGCAGATTTAATGACTGGCCCAGAGAGTTCGGCCTTGTAGCAGAGTATGACATCTGCGGCCGAAGCGGCGGTGATCAAAGAGTCTTCGTCTTCTCCCTTGGCCAAAATCAATTTGAAAGGCATTTTCGCTGAATATTTTTTTACACGATCGAGGTATTTTCCGGATACAACATCTACCACCATCAGGTGAATTGCATCGAGCATGGTGAACTTCTCCGTTTTCGACAGGAAACGTATCGCATCTTAGGTTTTTAGGGCGCGGTGATTTTGAATAAAAGAATCTACCAATAGAAAATAATTCTGAAGGTTATTTCATTTTCTGTCCAGATAGGTCAAATCAGCCGATATATATAGGAAATCAAAGAGAATTGTATTGGACTGGAATTTCCTATAGAAGTTTTATCGAAAGGCGTAATTTTCTATAGGTCGATGAAGGGGGCATGGATGATCGATGGAAATTCGCCAGATGGAAATTTTGTGCAAAGTAATTGAGAGTGAAAGCTTTTCAAGTGCGGCAAAGGCGATGAAACTTTCACAACCGACAATCAGTGAGCGTATTAAAATGCTGGAATCCGAATTGGGAACTCCTTTGCTTGAACGCCTGGGAAGAACGGTTCAGCCTACTAGGGCAGGAAAAATACTCCACAAGTTTGCAAAAAAAATGCTCGATGCAAGGAAAGACGGCAAGGCTGCTATTGAAGCTTACCTCGGGGTCATTTCCGGACAGCTCGATATTGGGGCCAGCACAATTCCGGGCGGATACCTTCTTCCCCATTTGTTAGGAAAATTTAAGTTGCTCCATTCCGAGACCTCCATAATTATAAATATTCAGGATACTCGAAAAGTGATTGATGGCGTTTTGGGGGGTAGTATCGAATTAGGATTCACGGGTGCGAAGATCTCTGAGGGACAATTGATTTATCGATTCTTTGCAGAGGATGAACTGGTTTTAGCAGTTCCTATCGGACACACTCTAGCCAAAAAAAAGAAAATTGAGGCCCGGGAACTTAAGGGTGTAAAGATGATTGTTCGTGAGGAGGGTTCGGGAACAAGGTTGGTTGCAGAAGAGCGTCTCCATGATATTGGATTTGACATGAATGCAGATCAAGTAGCTGCTGTATTGGGAAATTCTCAGGGGATACGGACTGCCCTGAAAGCTGGCGTGGGAGTATCGATAACCTCTCGGCTTTCGGTTGAGGAAGATTTTAGTGCCGGGGTCTTGTGTCCGGTTGAAATTGAGGGATTTTCTTGTACGCGAGAATTTTATTCGATCGTCCATAAGGCAAGGACTCTGACCCCTCTTGGTGAGGCTTTTTTGGACTTTATCCACCAGGAGAGGGAAAATTAGGGGTTCAATTTGGAAGATTTTGCCTAAAATTAGTGGTTTGGAGATTTTGAAAGCGGCAATTCTTGGAGTAATCAAACCCCCAAAATTGTAATTGTTTATTATTCAGACACTTATATATTCTCTGTCGTCATTATGTCTGCGACGGTATGACCTTTGCTTGTTTTTCGGGAGGAGCAAAAATTTGATTTTTATCTTCCCGGAGACAGAAAAGGAGGCAAACGAATGAGGTGCCGGGACCATCAGGTTCATACCAATTATGTATCAGTTAAATTCTGTTCGGCTAGATTTTGTTGGTTAGCCGTTGTATTTATTCTCCCGTTTTTTTTAGGGGCTTGTACGGCCCTGGAGAACTCAATTAAAGAAAAAATTAAACAGAACAAATTATTAAATACGAAGTTTCCCGTTAGGCCGAAAAAGGTGGTGCTCAAAGGTTTGCCTCGCCACTTAATGATTGTTCCCCACAAGGAGTTCGTCTGGCTTTGGAATAAACCAGGAGGTATAAGAGCCCGTGCAATGCGTCTTATAAAAGTTCCTTCTGGGTCTGTTGGTAGAGTTTTGGAATACGAACCGGAAATTACCCCTCACGCAGTTTGGTACGAAGAAGCCTATGAAAATTTTCATAGGCAACCAATCCGATGGGTTAAAGTTGCCACCTCCTCGGGGGAGGGGTGGGTGCGAACTGAGTTTATTGGTCCTCGCTGATTAAATAATTCTAGTCGATTGGGTGAAATTCTAAATACCGAACCTGTGTCCATGAAGGCTATAGAAAAAGACATGTGCAGGATTTGGATAATGGCCACCAAGGATCAATCCGACCAATTATCCACTACATTGAAAGATAATTTCAAGCCCAAAACCCAAAGTTATAAATTAAGCTTAAAGTGCAGCATATCCGGTAAAATTTTGTATTAAACTAGAGATGTGGTCAAATTTCTTAGAGTTCAAAGACCTTCCCAAAAACCTACAATGGAAGTTTTGATATTTGGCAGGATGGTGTAGAGGTGGCATATTTTAACTTTGATGCGCTCTTTTGCGTTATCACAAAAACCTTCCGTGTGTGTCATAAGTTATATAGAAAGATAACAATACAGAAATGAATAAACACGATATGACTTCTTGGACCGTAATTTGTCTATTTATGCTCTCTTTTTTGTCTGTTGTAGTTTTAGGATGTACGGCATCATTGTTTATTGGACCTCAAGTCCCAAGCCGAAGCGGCTTATTAATTGTGCTTAGGCATTTCGAGACCAACGCCAAATGGCAAAATTGGTCTCTTATGTTGGAGATGTATTACCTATCAGACCATGTTGATGAAATGAAGCGAAGTTACAGTAATAATTTAAAAAATTGGTTCCGAGCCAATAAAGTGACTGCATCATTAATTTCTAGTGCGACTGGGCCCACCCGTCATTTTTGTGTTCTTGCTCTCAGATTCAAAAGATTATCTCCTAGATATGATCCTCATTATGTTGTGTACTACCGAGTTCAAAAAGATTCATGTCAAGAACAACCAAATTCTCCTTCGCGAGTACTGGCGGAAGGACGTATGGAATGGGGTTTCGAAATCAAACAACAGAGATGGATTCATCTTCGCGCACTCCATTAATTTTATATGTTCCACAAGGCCTATCTTAGGCATGCTTCGTTAGGTCTCTAGTTTTTCTTTAAGTATTTTTTGTACTGCTTGGGGATTGGCCTTTCCCTGGGTGATTTTCATTACCTGACCCACGAAAAAACCGATGAGTTTGGTTTTTCCGCTCTTGTACTCGTTCACTTCGCCAGGAAATGTAGAAATGATTTCTTCCACAGCGGCATCGATGGCGTCGATGTCTGTAATTTGTCGAAGTCCTTGTTCCTCAACGATGGTTTCCGGATCAATTCCAGTGTCGGCCATGATATTAAATACTTCCTTGGCTATTTTTCCGCTAACTGTGCCATCTGTGATCATGTTGATCATTTTGGAAAGGTAGGCGGGCGATACGGGGCAATTTTGGATTGGTAGATTTTTCTCCCCCAAAAGCCTGAGGACATCACCCATCACCCAATTACTTACGAATTTTACCTCGCTAGGATTTACAGCTTCTGCAGCCCGCTCAAAATAGGTTGCAAGGGCACGGTCGGCAGTAAGCACATTCGAGTCGTATAATGGAAGTCCGTATTGGTTTTTAAATCGCTCCCGTTTTTTATCGGGCAATTCGGGTAATTTTTTAAGTACTTCATTGATCCATTCTTTCCCGATTTTGAGGGGTACAAGATCTGGATCTGGAAAATATCGGTAGTCATGTGCGTATTCCTTGGTTCTCATTTGTTGAGTTATACCTATAGCATCGTTCCATAGGCGTGTTTCTTGAATGATCGTCTCTCCGGCCTCGACGGCGATTTTTTGTCTCTTTTCTTCATGCGCGAGTGCCCTCCGAAGGTTGCGGAATGAATTCATGTTTTTTATCTCAACTTTCTCCCCTAATTCTCGAGTGCCGTAGGGTCGAATAGAAATATTTGCATCGCAACGAAGACTTCCTTCCTGCATATTCCCATCGCAAATATCCAAGTAACAGACCAGGGTGTGAATTTTTCTCAGATATATTTCAGCTTCTTCGGGGCTGCGAATATCTGGCTCGCTTACAATTTCGAGAAGAGGAACACCTGCTCGATTCAAATCCACATAAGAATGAGATAAATCGCCTAGTTCCTCGCCATGGATTAGTTTTCCCGCGTCTTCTTCCATGTGGATTCGCTTGATGCGAATAATTTTTATTTCATTATTTTTGAGAAAGACGTTTACTTCCCCTCCTTCACAAAGAGGTTCTTCGTATTGGCTAATCTGATAACCTTTTGGCAAATCTGGATAGAAGTAGTGCTTTCGGGAAAACTGGCATATGGGACAGATTTTGGCTCCCACAGAGAGGCCGAGGCGAATAGCAAACTCGACTACCTTGCGGTTTAGGACCGGCAAAACCCCAGGAAGTCCAAGGTCTACAGTGCTGGTATTTTTGTTTGGTATTCCTCCAAACGCCGCGGGGGAGCCGCAGAAAATCTTACTCTTTGTATTTAGCTGGGCATGAACCTCCAGCCCAATAATTGTCTCGAAGTCCATCGACTGAATAGCCCTCTTCAAAATAAACTTAAATTAGGTATGTTCTTTCTATTTTCAACATCCAAGTCAAACAAATTGTCACTTTTAAAAATGAGTGCGCTTTTTCTATGCTTCATTCTTCCAATTCCAAACGGTTCCGGATTCCAGCGATGAAGACCACACAAGAAAATACAAGCTATGTGAATTACCTGTCGTATCCGTAGGATTCTCTTCTACCATGGAAACTAAATATTATGGCTCGTTCTTGTACTCCAGTCAGACGCATCCAATATGCATCAAAAGTATCGGGAATGTGATGAGAATGCATATTTGAGAAATTTTTTTTTTCTTATAGCACCGAGTGTTTAATTTGACCCGAAGTTTCAAGTTCCCTGAAAGTGGAATAAGCGACATTTTACGATAGTCTGCCAGTCATCTGCTGGGTGGAAAAAATGCTCGTTGAGATGAGCGGCTTTTTGAATCAGAATAACGATTGGTCTTGCCTGGTGTGTGGAACGGCATAATGATTTTTCGATAAACTGAACGAGAGCGCCCCGCAGAATATGTCCTGACTGTTCTTCTGGATTTATTTTCTGTATGACTTATTCTTACAAGATTAATGTCCAAATCGGTTATCCCCATAAAATTTTTCATTATGTTTAATATGAAGAAAATTGGTTATAGAATACATTCATGGCACTTGTAAGTTCGAATTTAGGATTTCATCAATTAATGAGCTGTGATAATTGTGTTCAATTCGGGTTCAATGTGTCGATCCCGCTGTTTCATCGAATAGGTGTTCGGCATTTTTTCTAGATCCTGTGTGAAAGAACAGCAGTAATAAATGGTAACTACCTTCGTAACATCATGAATGCATATTCGGAGCTCTTCTGCGATTTCATCATCAAGGAATTCGGTGATGTCTTGAATTTTGTTCATGCCAAAAATTCTTGAAAGTTTTTCCTAAAGCATCGGTCTTTCCAGGTGGTACTCGGTGCTCCCTTCATAGGCCATTGCAGCTTGAAGAACAGCTTGTTCCCCGAAAGGCTTACCCACAATTTGAAGGCCGATTGGAAGCTTGGCAGAGGTGAACCCGCATGGCTGGCTAATTCCGGGTAGGCCGGCGAGGTTGCACGGAATTGTCAGTATATCTGACAAATACATACTGATCGGATCCTTCAAGCGCTCGCCGAACCGAAAAGCCGGTGTCGGTGTAGTTGCAGACATAATGATGTCCACGGATTCAAATGCTTCCCGAAAATCCTGGCAAATTAGGGTTCGTACTTTCTGCGCCTTCGTGTAGTAAGCGTCGTAGTATCCGGATGATAATGCATAGGTTCCGAGCATAATTCGCCTCTTAACCTCTTCCCCGAATCCTTCGTCGCGACTTTTGGCGTACATCCCGTGAAGGGGACCAAATTCTGCAGTATTATCCTGTGCACGGTGCCCGAAACGAACACCATCATAGCGAGCAAGGTTGCTGCTCGCTTCTGCAGGAGCAATGATATAGTACACTGGAAGCGCGTATTCTGTGTTGGGCAGCGAAATTTCCTGGACACTTGCACCAAGTCCTTCCATCACCTGAATTGCCTTTTGAACGGCTCTTTCGACTTCCGGGTCCATTCCTTCAATGAAGTATTCTTTTGGAATTCCGATGCGAAGCCCTTTGACGCCAGCGTCTAAATTTTTTGTGTAATCTGGAACTGTCTCCTTCGCTGACGTTGAATCCATGGGATCGTGGCCACTGATGGTATTGAGCATCATGGCACAGTCGTAGATTGTGTGGGTTAATGGACCGATTTGATCGAGAGAGCTTGCAAAAGCGATTAATCCGTACCGAGAAATTCGCCCATAAGTAGGTTTCATCCCCACTACTCCGCAGCAGGAGGCAGGTTGGCGGATGGATCCGCCAGTATCCGAGCCTAGAGACATGGCGCATGACCTAGCTGCCACCGCTGCAGCTGAGCCACCACTGCTTCCTCCTGGAGTAGTCTCGAGATTCCATGGATTTCGAGTCGGACCGTAGGCGCTGTGCTCTGTCGAGGAGCCCATTGCGAATTCGTCCATATTGAGTTTTCCAATAATGACAGCCCCAGCTTCTTTAAGTAAACGGACCACCGTGGCGTCATAAGGAGAGATGAAATTCTCGAGGATTTTTGAGCCACAGGTAGCCTCTGTACCCTCCAGGCATAAAAGATCTTTTATAGCCACTGGGATTCCAGTAAGTGGAGAGATATTGTCTCCATTTGAGAGGTGCTTGTCCGCTTCAAGTGCAGAATCAAGAGCTCTTTCGTCTAAAACCTTTAGGTATGCGTGGACTCGTCCATCGGTCTCTTCGATTCTATTCAAGTATGCTTGTGTGATTTCAGTTGACGAAATTTCCCGAGACTTCAGTTTTTCGGACAGTTCTCGAGCAGTGAGAGAAATTAATTGGTTCATTAGCTTTCCGGGTAACTAATATGACAAAGATGTCAATTTTCGTCACCAAAAGAAATTCCTATTGAACGAGCTACTTGCACAAAATCGTCGTCGATTGAAACCAGGCGTTGGCCCTGAGCGGCTTCTGCAATGGGCACTGTTTTAATCGCTCCTTTTTGTAAGGCCACCAATTGGCCAAATTCTTTATTGATAGCGCACCGGGCTGCATGAACTCCGAAGCGTGTGGAAAGAATTCGATCATAGGTCGATGGAGTTCCGCCTCTTTGAATGTGTCCAAGAACGGTCACTCGTGTTTCAATCCCTGTTTTTTTTTCCAGAAGATTTCCGACTACATTCCCGATTCCACCTAGCCGGCGAGGTTCCAAAGGGTCAAATAAGGTATTTTTAACGGTGATATTATCATCTTTTTCCCGAGCGCCTTCAGCAACCACAAGGGTGCTGAAATTTTTACCGGCAGAACGATCCGAACGGATTTCGGCGGTGACCGCATCGATGGAGAAAGGGATCTCGGGAATTAAAATGACATCTGACCCGCCCGCCAGCCCCGAAAAAAGCGCGATCCAGCCTGTATTCCGACCCATGACCTCGACCACCATAAGACGGCCATGGCTTTCTGCGGTGGTCCGAATTCTGTCAATAGCTTCGGTGGCGATCCCTACCGCGGTATCAAAGCCAAAAGTCACATCTGTAGCGAGGAGGTCGTTGTCGATTGTTTTTGGAACGCAAATTGCGGGAAGGCCTTTCTGGAATAGCTGGTGTGTGATTTTCAATGTTCCATCACCGCCGATGGCTATGAGCCCATCTAGGCCAGAATTCTTGAAATTGGTCATCACAGTTTCCGAAACGTCCACAGGTCGACGCCCTCCGTCGATTTCCATTATAAACTGAAATGGATTTTCTCGGTTCGAGCTTCCTAGAATGGTTCCACCGAACTGCAAAAGATGGTCCGCTTTCGAGGAATTTAGTTCTGTAAATTGATTGTGAATTAATCCGCTAAAAACATTTCGGATACCCTGGACCCGAATTCCTTCCCGTTCTGCCGTCAAGACTATGGCGCGAATTACAGCGTTCAGACCAGGACAGTCCCCTCCTCCGGTCAAAACTCCCAAGGTACGCATGGGTCTATTTTTCCTTTTGCCCTCAAAGTTTATTATCCGCCCTCTAACGAACCGTTAAAATTGAAGTGTCATAATAAAAATGCGGGTAATGGAAAACGATTGAATATGTTCGTGATTATGGGCAACGCAACAAAAAACAAGCGTGATCCAGGGATTCTTTTCCGCCGCCAGTATGGTAAAAATGGAGATCGCTTTCCCATTTATCCAATGTCATTTGTGCCTCTGCCGAGTCTTTGTAATTGTGCCGATTATCGATAATTGTCCTAGCTTGGGGGGCATAATAATTTTCCCAGGCAGTGTTTGTCGCCAACTCCGCTAGTTCAACACGGAACCCTGCGTCGTGAAAATTTGAAACACACTCATCTAGTCGTGTAATCTGAAGAGGTGCAAATTCATTGGTCCATTCACGTACAAGTTTATTTGTCGGAACGGGATCAGCAGATTTCCATACTATTTTGGACAGTGCGATCCACCCACCTTGACGCACCACTTTTCTTAATTTTTTGATTATTTTTTGAGAGTTAAATGGATACGTGTTACCGAGCATCATTGCAAGATCGAAATAATAATCATCAAATGGAAGTTCACCCATTGGGGAATCTGTGATATTTATGAGGTGGGATAAATCTCTAAATACCGCTCGTCTGCGCGCCTCTTCGGCAAATTCAGCTCGAGATTCAATGCAGGTGACAACACAGTTGAATTTTTCAGCCAGTATGGCCGCAGCTCCCCCAATCCCACACGTAGCATCCAATACGGTGGACGATTCGGAAAGGCCGCAACAGTTTCCTAATTTTTCAATCGTTTCGGAGGTAATTGGAGAAAGGAATTGATTGTGCTTATAGCGATCAAAGGTATCGAGAGTCATGCGGAGGGCACCCTGCTTATTTTAAAAAATTGAAATTCCAAGCATGTCCAATACTAACAGGAGCGAAACAAAGCCGAGAAGCGCGGCAACTCCGCCTGCGAATAAAGCGAAAAGTACACCGTAAGTATTGAACTTTTTTAATATCTTATTGTATTCGGTCATTTTCAATTTTCCTTACTCGAGGATTTTTTTCGCAATTTTTTTCCTTGTGTGGGTTGGGATTTTCCTATTTGAAGAAAAATTTTCCCGTTTTTAAAAACACTGACTGTTCCTGTGGATTCGCTAACTACAAAAGAGGTTGCAGAACTTACTTCCGATATTCCGGCTGCCGACATGTGGCGGGCACCGAGTCCTGGCGGTAAGCTGATATCTCCAGCAGCGTTCAAATGTCTTCCGGCCGCTTCGATGATCCCGTCTCCCCGGATGATAAATGCTCCGTCAATTGCGCTGAATTCTTTGATAGTTTCCCTGAGATTGGGATCCATAATGTTTCTTTGCTCTTCCGGGTATCCGTGAAACGGGTTAATCACCATCTGTCGGGAATACTGAAGTACTATATCGTGATCTCCGAGAACAAAAAGTGCGCCTCGAGGTTTTCCTTCTCGCCCTTCTGCGGCGAGTTCGAGGGAAAGAGAAAGAAGTGTTTCAAATACTTTGGGGTCTAACCCGTTTAACTCGTTTTGGGTTTCGGAGATCAACATCATTTCTTTCTCCTGATCCAAACGGAACACGATGAGTGTGTCGATTTGCTCATTTTCAGAGAGCCCTGAAAGACAAACAATTGTGTCTTCTTTTGTGATGGCGCCTTCGCTTAATGCAATCACAACCCCCATTTTAATAGCATCAATACGATTTAGAGATAATGCGGGGAGCTGAATTACTCGACAATTTTCGTCTTTGAGGTCCTCAAAAAGGTCAAGAGAGCAAGTTGTAACGAATCGTTCCACATCAGTGGGAAGCTGGGAAATAGCGTCTATATTCTTCATTGCATCGGCATGTACAAAAACAGCACGTGCATCTAACTGGCAACAAACCGTAGCGGCCGCTTCGATGAGGCTTTTGCTTGTTTCTACTGTTTTTGCCATAACTTCTCCAATCAGCCCACACCTTCTATCACAACGTAACGTGTAGTTCCGCGTCGTTCAATCAGGATAAGATGCCCTTGTTCTTTTTTGTGCCCAATTGCAGACGAGAGTTCGCGGACATTGTTAACGCTTTTTCGATTTGCTTCAATGATTAGATCGCCTCGCCGGAGACCGGCCCTGGCAGCTGGGCTGTTCGGGATCACCTTGGCAACAACAACCCCATTTTTAGAGGATACACCAATTTTCCGAGCAATTTCCTGCGTTAGGTTTTGGCCCTCAATGCCAAGTTTTGTTTCCATTTTTTCTTTTCCGGAGGTGCTAGCCACATAAGTAGGGCCGGGCATCTTTCCAGTTTTAACAGTAATGGTCATGGATTTACCTTTGCGGAGAATGCCGAGCTTAGTTTTAGTTCCAGGAGAGAGCCTGGCGGCCATTCGAGAAAGAGATCGCGGACTTTCGATCTCTTTCCCATTCAACGAAAGGATGACATCCCCTCGTTTTACTCCCGCTTTGAAGGCGGAAGCATCTTTGACCAGCCCGGCTACAATGGCCCCCTTTGTGCTTTTAAGGCCCATCGCTCTGGCCAGGCTTTCATCTATAGGTTGAATTGAAACTCCTAAAAACCCTCGAACAACCGTGCCTTTTCGTAAATGCGGCATTAAGTCTTTGACTTGATTTATTGGAATGGCGAACCCGATACCAATGTTTCCTCCGCCTCGGCTAAATATGGCTGTGTTGACCCCTATTACCTCGCCAGAAAGGTTGAATAAAGGTCCGCCGCTATTTCCTGGGTTAATCGAGGCATCCGTCTGTATAAAATTGTCGTAGGGCCCGGCACCAATTACTCTCCCCTTTGCGCTGACGATTCCTGCTGTGACAGTGTGGGTCAGGCCAAACGGGTTGCCAATTGCCAGTACCCAATCACCCACACGTAGGTTTTCACTGTTTCCGAGCTTGACAGAGGGAAGTTTTTCTCCCGGTTTCATTTCAATTCGAAGAAGTGCGATATCTGTTTTTGGGTCGCGTCCGACAATGATGGCTTTCCGCTTCTTCCGATCTTGGGTCATTATCGTAATTCTTGAAGATTTTTCGATGACGTGGTTGTTCGTCAAAACCAAACCTTTTTCTGAGTCTACGATAAGCCCAGAGCCGAGACTCGACCTTTTTTGTGGTGGCCCCTCGGGAGACATTGGGTATCCAGGAGGTCTGCCTTCGAAAAATCGGCGAAAAAATTCATTGAACTGGTCCCCGGGAAGCCCAGGAGCTCCCTGTCCCGATTTAATGACGGTTTCAGAGCTAATATTGACCACTGATGGTTTCAGGCGCTCTACGAGATCGGCCAACGAGGGAAGACCTTTTAGCTGGGGAGCTGCTTTTACTGGGTCAGGAGCGTTGATGGACATAACAAGCACAATTAAAAGAGCCAACACCCTTTGAATTGAAATTTTGTTGGCCCAGAGTTGGTTTTTTTTGAAAATTATTGTCATGGTGTTGAATCCTTTCTTTAAAAGACCTAAAGCGATTTTAATACCCGCCTATTTCGACGTGGAGAGTTCCTTTTTTTTATTTGGTTCATTTTTATCTGTTTGGGCGAATCCAACGCTAAGTCAGAAAATAAATACAGAGATTAGACTTCCCGTGAATTCGATAAGAAAAAGTCACCTCATGGGTTCATATAAGTTGCTGGCATATTTTTCTAAAAAACGTTTTTTCCTGCAACTATCGCGAAAAAAAATTTCGACCACTTCATTTTCTGCCATCCAGTGCCTTCTTGCAATGGGTCACTATTCCTTCTGATTGAATACCTCTTATGTTTACCACAGGGACCAATCCCAGTGTGTTTAATAGGAGAAAGTCTACCTAATTGACCATTTCTTATCATTTCTGGGAAGTGTTGGTCTGAATTTTTTTTCAGCACAATCCCCTGGATGGCTCCGTCATGTGGTATGAGGCTCTGCTGGATGGTTTGTTATTTTTCATCCCACAACATGGAAGCTTCAATGACGACCGAGACACAAACGATCCTTTTAGCGCTTCTTGGCGCTTTTCTAAGTGCGGCATCAAACATTACTTTTTCTCGTGCTTTGTCGAAAATGGGTTCTTTTGCCCTCGCTCAGGTGGCGAATATTGGAAATGCTGTCATCCTGGGTGCATACGGGCTTTGGATTTTTGAAATATCGATATTTCGTTGGGAGGCTTTTGCCTGGTTCGCAGTTCTCGGGGTTTTGAATTTTTGTGTCAATCGATGGGTTTTTTATACGGGAATGTGCTCTATGGGCCCCTCTCGCCATATGACTATTACCAGTCTATCTCCTCTTCCCACTCTTATCGTTGCCGTACTCCTTTTAGGTGAGAGGCCAAATTTTCTCGTACTTACCGGTACTGCGTTGGTTGTTGTAGGGGTTATTACCGTCATATACACGCCCTCTAAGGGCAGATGGTTTCAGGCAGGAATCGGCTGGTCTCTGGCCAGTATGATTTTACTTGCGGGAAGTGGATATATGCGAAACCGTGGGATGAATATTATGCCTGCGGCGGCTCTTTTGACCGCATGGGGAGCAATGATTGCTGTTCCGGCCGGAGAGGTTTTTCGGCGAATTTTGCCGAAACGATTTTTTTCTTGGGAGAAGGCGGGGTGGAGCCTGGCTCCTATTATTTTTCTGGGAATCCTGCTTAATTGCGTTCAACAAGTTGTCATGAACCTTTCTTTAAAGGGAAAAATCTCTCTTGCCATTCCAATTATGAGCGCAACACCCGTATTTGTGATGTTCCTCTCGTTTTTATTCCTTCGCGACCTAGAGCGTCTGAATCGACGCGTGATAGCAGGCATAATGATTACCATTGTCGGAATGGCTATAATTGGCACTGGCCGTCATGGCTAATTTTTCCCTTACGAAAGTTTCGAGTTGACTGATAATACAGCCGGTATTTTTTGGGCTTTTCTCACGGCAATTCTACTGGCATTTTAGGGGGTTGCTTACGCACGACCTCTTCACAAAATCGGCATTCTTGCAGCATCTCTTTTGACGAATATTGCCAACTTCGTTGTCCTTGGAGTTTTGGGAGCCTTCTTTTTCAAACAAGGGAAGGCCAGCCTAATTGGGATGGCTTGGTTTGGCCTGCTTGGAATTACGGCCTACAGTTATGGGCGATTCGGTTATTATAAAGTCCTTTTTGCAATTGGACCCCCTCGGTTGACGACCATAATATCCACCGTGCCCTTGCTCGTACTTGTATTGGGTGTCTTTTTTCTCGCGGAGCAACCGGGAACAGTAGTTTTGGCGGGTGCCGCACTGGTGGTTTTGAGAGTTATTTTTGTAAGCTATGAGCCTTCCGGGGGTGGGTGGTTTCATAGGGGAATTTTCTGGGGTTTTGCAAATGCGCTGTCGTTAGGAGTAAGCACATTCATTCGAAAAAAAGGGCTCACCGTATTTCCAGACCCTATGCTTACTGTGGCTTGGGCAAATTTTATTGGTGCGGTTATACGTTATTCTCTCCGGACGATGGTTCCTGCTTCGCTTTTTAAGTGGGGGGGGGCGATCTACGGTCATTACTATTGCTCTGTTAGGGATTTTGAACTCTGCAAACCAGTTGTTCATGAACATGGCAGTGAAATTAGGCGATATTAGTATCGTTACCCCAATCATTGCGTCATCGCCAATATTTTCAATTTTATTTACGGCTACTTTTTTAAGGGGATTTGAGCGGATTCGTTTTGCCATGGTTATTGGGGTATTTTTTGCAGTGGGGGGATGGTCTTTATCGCTTTGGGGCGTTGATCCATGTTCTCCGGAGGAGTAATCTGGACTAGTCAGGCAGCTGTTGTAATCACCCCAGTGCCCCAGCATTCCTTTTGGACCGGAAAGATGGCCCTTGGGGCTACGCTGTTCCCCCCCTGTTTGGAGGAGATTGGAATGGGCGATAAGGCCTTTATTGATGAGTTTCTTGCTGAAAAGCGCATGTGCCGATTCTCGGTAACGCGCCAGAATGGTGGACAGCTTATCCGTCCCATTTGGTATATTTGGGAAGATAGTAAATTCATCATTAGTACCAAAACCGCAGGAGTCCACACCAGTATTGTCCGGAAGAATCCAAAGATCTCTATCGCTGTAGATAAAGACACCCCTCCGTATGCCGCTGTTGTTTGCGAAGGAGAGGTGGAACTTATTGAAGGAGTCGGAAAAGATCATGACCTCATTGGGCGGTGCGCGGAACGCTACCTCGGCCCTGAAATAGCGCCAAAATTCATGGCGGGTCCTGTTGCACAGGTGGACCGGGTACGATTTATCGTACATCCCAAACGCTGGACTATTTGGAATGCAGGTGCTGACCCTCCCTTTAGTGCTCGGCCAGGAGATTACTCCTAGGGCCGATGGGTGTGGGAATTAGATTATAAGAGTCGATTGTGTTCAATGGCGAAATCTTGGCTTATCAAGTTTTCCGATTCGAGTTCGTTTGGTCTCCCCAATATTTCTTTGTGAAAAGAACGCTAATTTGTCTTCAGGTAGCAATCACGAAAAACAATGCACCTGCAAGGTGAGCCGTTCCTGAGCAAATCAGTGAGTTTGTGCGACCGGATATGTAGGAACTATAGTCAGAATTCGTCGATGAGTTGAAAAATGGACCTTCCCACCATGAGGTAATAGACCGCGTAGATGGTGGACAAATGGTAGCAATTTCCACTCCTGGGCAAGTTTACCGAATAAGGGGAGCATCTACAGCGCGGCGCTTAATTTTTTGAAGCCGACCCACCTTGCGAATTTGTCATGTATATGGGGGAGGAGCGAATCTCAAAGGACCAAAATAAGTCAAGTGGAATTAGGCAGCATGAACAAGGCGCTCGCAAGTGGGTACGGCTGTTCGTTTACATTGCTTTCCACATGATACTGATTGGTCTTTTGGGTGCCATTCTCATCCATGCATTTGGCCTTGCCCATCCAGAAAAACTTCTTTTTCTTCCCTCATTTATGGTTGCTGCTGTTATTGGTGTCTTTTACACATGGGATTCTGAGGGTAACCGCGTAGTTGAGGCTGGAAACTTCGCCGGTATTCTTACTGCAGTGCGCTTATTGAATGATATTGCTTATCCAGCTACTGGCATAGACCCATGGGCATATTTAAGTGTATGGCCGATTTGGGGGTCTTATCTGGCAAATTTCACTGCAATTCTATTGGCGGGATGGCTCACCGAGCGGTGGCGTATTACCTGATGCCAGGGCTTAAGTCTTTGGAGTGGTATTCAAGAGCTAGTTACCGAACCACGTATCCTCTCCGTGGCGAGGTGAAGGAGTGTGAGAGGGGAGAACCAAGGAAACTTTGCAAATGAGTAACGGCGTTTTTGCTACAACCTGCCCGTATCGGTCTAGGTGGTATCGATTTCTTGTGCTCTGGTGGGTGTCAGGGATATCAGTATAAGTGGTGTTGGATTCTATTTTCTCAGGGACCCAAAGAGCATCATATGCACACATTCCTCCATCACCTTTCGGGATTTAATCTGGGCGACTTCTGAACAGAATGGCCAGGTTGAGCGAGCCCTCAAAAATCACCCCTTTATGGAGCATCGGAGTTTTGAAGGGCCTCCACGAGACGTCTATAGATTTTCTTCAGGCCAGGAGCTTCTGCTGGTCAGAACACCTAATTAGCCCACTCCGAGGAGTACATCCGGTTCCGGTGGAACCTCTGAGGGCGAATTTCCAATTGTCTTCCCCCCCCTCGAGGATCTCCTTTTTTTGCCCATTTTCGCGTGCTTCCCGTGCTTTCGGTTGCAGTATGTTCACAGAAGGTCCTCTATTTTAGCCCGCAATTTGGGGCTAGGGGGAATGAGAATGCCCCAGCCGACATTGACCCCTCGCTACCCTAAAATAATCCCCGGGAGGATAAAAGTCTTGTAGCGGGTAAAAATGGTCCATCCGGAATGGCGGAAAAATAGTAAGTAAAATACTGAATTTTGTATTGGCCAAATCTTGCCGTTTGGTTAGACTACGCTAAACCGACTGCAGTTGGGCTGTGTTTATTTCTAGGGAGGGGAAGTGCATGTTTACAAACAATAGGTATTTGGCCATAGCGGTCGCTGCGCTTGTCGTAGGTATTTTTTTGGTGCTTGAGGCTCGTGCCGCCAGCAATATCACTATCGTCGGTGCTAGCAAGGGTGCGGGTGCTTTCCGGATGGCTGCTGGGCTTGCCGAGGCGGTGAACAAAACGAGCAAATCCGTCAACGTCACCAACCGTGAGTCCAAGGGTTTTGTCGCCAACACCCGCCTTGTGGCAAGCGGTCGCTCTGCCATCGGAATGACGAACGGAATCTTCGTAGATTTCATACAGCGGAAGCATAAGCCTTTCCACAAGGGCAAGGCGATGAAGACTATCCGCGGCATCGGGCCCGTTTCGACCTCTTGGTTCCAGGTAGCAACCTTCCATAAAACCGGTATAAAAACCTACTACGATCTGGCCGGAAAACGGGTGAACATGGGCCCACGGGGAAGCTCCACGCTCTTTATGCTCAAGTTCATCACAGACAACCTTAAAATCACAGGCAAGATCCGCAAGGACTACATGGGCTGGGCGGCCGCAGCGACGAATATGATCGACGGAAAGCTCGACGCTTTCGGAATTCCAAATCCGGTCCCCTCTCCCTCAGTTTTGCGTGCTTCTCGGAGCGGCCCCTTACGAATTCTCAGCATTCCCGACAAAGTTCGCGACAAATTTGTAGCTATGAGTTCGGGCTACTACAAAGCGAATAAGGATGCGAGTCCGTATCAGGGCATGAAAGGAAAGAAATTTAAAACCGTTGCCTACACCATATTCGCCGTTGCCAACAAGGACGTTCCCAACGATGTTATCCACGAGGTAACGCGCCGGGTGTACGATCCCGCGAATCGGGACTTCCTAATCAACGTCTTCAAGGGCTGGAAGATCGGACTGGATTTTGCCGGGAAGTCGGGTGAATTTATCAAGCAGATGGGCAACTTCAACATGAAACTTCATCCCGGCGCGGCCCGCTACTGGAAGACAAAAGGATATGATGTGAACTAGGGCATTTCCCAATTGCGAAATTAGGAATCCTGTTTCGTTTTTCTTGAGTTCTATGTTGCCCCCCGGAGGGTTTTCCGCCGCTCCGGGGGGCTTCTTCTGGGTGGCACCTGCATTTTAGATTTTGGCACTTAAGGATGGCGAATGAGAAAGTTTTTCGATGTGGTGTGGGGGTGGACGCGGTTCGTCTTCTCTCCGGAGTCGATTCGCCCCAGGGAGCTTTCTTCCGGATTTCAACGGGAAAACCTTCCTGTCTGCCTCTTTCTGACGGTTTTGTTTCTCTTCTACCAGCTGGCTATGTCGGGAAAGACCTATAATTTATTTCTCCCGTACGAAATTGGCTGGGAATGGCAGGAGACCCTGTTTCCTGTCCTGGGGGCGGGGCTTTCTTCCTTGATTTTGTTGCTTGTCTCAGGCCTTTGTCTTTTCCCGAGGATAGTGGCTATCCTCTCATCACTCGTTTTCTCTTTTTACTATCTCTACGGCGCCGCGAATAAAGCCCCCGTTGATTTCATGCTGGGCTTTGGCGAAGTCATCGTTTACTTATTTTCGCCATTTCTTTCTGCTGCGCAGGAAAAATCCCTGTCGGCGATTTGGGAGACCCTTCACTTCCCGGGTCTCTCGATCTACGCGTTTCATTTTTATCTTCCGTTCTACGTTGTCTTCACCGCTCTCTTAACATTTATTTACTATCCAGCGAGAAGCGGTGCGCCCAAGAATAGGCCCTCTTGGACCGACCTTATTTTGTGTGCTGGTGTGGTGATCTTTACGGTGGAATACATCGTGAATTTCGCCGACCGCGGGGACCGGGAGGGGCTTGTCCTATGGCCTGACGTCTTCATGGGAACAATCGCCATCCTCGTCTCCATCGAGATGTGCCGCCGGATATTAGGATGGGTGTTGCCGCTCCTCGGGATCGTATTTTTTATATACGCATTGTATGGGAATTACTTTCCGGGCCGTCTCCTCCACAAAGGTTTTTCCTATAATGAGGTAGTCAGCTTTATTTACGGAACTCCTGGTATATTCGGAGTAATTGCGAATGTCTACGCCAGTTATGTTTTCCTGTTTATCTTGTTTGGGGTTTTCCTAGAAAAGACCAAGGTGGGTGATGTTTTTGTGGATCTGTCCTATGCCCTCGTGGGGAGACTACGGGGCGGGGCAGCAAAGGCTTCAGTTGTTTCTAGCGGCTTAGTAGGCTCAGTTGTGGGAAGTGGCGCGGCTAATATTGTCATAACCGGGACTTTCACGATCCCCCTGATGAAGCGTGCGGGTTATAAAGCGCACTATGCCGGTGCGGTCGAGGCGGTGTCTTCCATCGGCGGCCATCTTCTTCCCCCCATTATGGGTTCGGCGGCATTTTTGGTGGCGGCGTTTACCGAAACGGACTACGGGTGGATCGCCTTGATATCGCTCGTTCCCGCATTGATGTACTACTTCGCGGTCTATATGTCAGTTCATTTCCGATCCGGGATGGACGGGATTCATGGCTTGCCGAAGGAGGAGCTTCCAGAACTCTGGCCCTTACTAAAAAAAGACGGTTACCTCCTGCTTCCGGTTGTGCTTCTTATTCTCCGGCTGGTGATAGGGCGATCCCCTTTCGATGCTGCCTTATGGTCCATCATTTTAGCAATGGTTCTCGGATTTTTCCGGGAAGACACTCGGCTCTTGGCTCTCCCACCTATTTTTGCAGACGCTCTGGGTTTGTCAAAATGGAGCACGAGAAATGACCGCCTCGAGCTTCGAGCGGCAAGACATCGAGAAAGTATGATCTCCTCGGGAAAAAGTCCAAATGAGGCAGATTCTGCTGCGGCCGCCTATATGGAAGCTGAGGAGGGAAAGCTGCCGGGTGTTGCGCTAAGGGAGAACTGGATGCTGCTTGTCGGCCTGGGCGTGCTCGTAGTTCTGCCGACAGCGGGTTTCGGATTATTTGAGGTGGTTTTTTGGGCCATGGTTGCCGTGGGGGTTCTTTCCTCACCCCGAGTGATGGACGGACTGGAGAAAGGAGCGAAAAATTCGCTCATCATTGGTGTGACGGCGGGCGTGATGGGTATCGTCCTTGCGGGTGTTTCGATGCCCGGACTTGGCATTAAATTTTCGGCGATAATTCTGGGTTACGCCAACTTCTTAGATCAAGCGCTGGGCATCACTGGGACTGCCCTCCCGGTGGCCATTCTGCTATGTGCCGCCGCGAGCTACATCATGGGGATGGGGATGACAATTACGGCGAGCTATGTCCTGCTCTCGATTCTTGCCGTGCCCGCTCTTGTGGAGCTTGGCGTACCTCTCCTGAGTGCCCATCTCATGATCCTCTGGTTGAGCCAGGACGCATCATTGACCCCGCCTTTTGCACTGGGTGCGTTCATCGCGGCGGGCATTGCCGGGGCCGACCCGATGCGCACGGGATTTGCTTCCCTCAAGCTTGCCAAGGCGCTCTATATCGTCCCCTTCTTGATGGCGTATACACCCATTCTTATGGACAAAAATGCAGCCTGGGCTACGGTCGCGATGATATGGGTGACTGGCTTCATGGGGTTTTACTGTACATCAGCGGCGCTTGAAGGCTATCTTCGGAGGAATCTCACGATATGGGAAAGAGTCATTTTCATTTTGGCGGGGACGCTGCTGTTTTTCCATGTCACCTGGATGAAAATTGTTGGAACCGCTCTCTTGGTGGCCATGGTCTCTCTCCAGTATCTGCAAAATGATAAGACCAAATCCGCACCGCTCAAAACCAAGAGGAGCGCATCGGCTTGAGACGCCGACTTTCCTTTTTTGATTCTGGGCGAATAGGTCTATCTACCGTATTTTCCCCAACCCTTGATATGTCCGCGGAGATAGCAAATCTGGCCGACGTGGGAAATGTAGTCGCCGAAAAATCGGCCGATCATTAAGCCGACGGGAATTTTGGCGTTCGCGAAAAAATCCTCTATCTCCTCATCGAGGGCCTCGTCTGTCAGGCTTGATAGGCAGGCCTGCGTGTTCTCTCTCGCGGCGGAGGCGTAGCTGAGGAGGTCTTTTTTGGTGGCGCGGAAAGAAGTGGCCTCCTCTAGTGTGTGGCCTATTCCGGTGTTTTCAGGATCATTTGGGAGACCAAAGCGTGCGTGCCAGGTGCCCTCGACCCAAGCTTGGAGGGCTCCGGTGATCTGGGCAACCGTTCGATCCTCGACGCGGGCCATGTGCCAGGAGAGCCAGCCGGCAGGATTGTCGTTTGCCCCTGGCCGGAAGAGGAGATCTTCGTCAGAAAGGTCGCTGAGAGCATCGCGCAGTCGGCTATTATAGGCGGCTAGGCGCTCGAGCATGATTTCCGTTGCATCCATGAAATTCTCCTGGTTAAGGTGGTTCACTGCTTGTGTGGATGAAGGCAGCTATCTTTGACATTTGAAAGGTTGATGTTGCATTCAGCCATTTGGTAACGCCCTCAACGTTGAATGAGTGGATGACCTCGAAAAATGTTTTCCGAATCTCCGTTGAAATTGTTATCAGAGAAATTTTGTGCGATTTGTCGTTCCAAATCGTGGCCCAGTTCGGAGAGATGCTCTTTGAGGGTCTCTAATTTTTCTCCATTCGGTTGTTTCGACGAACAGAATTGGCTTAAATATTTTGATAACGCCATGTTTTTCCTTGAGGACGTTTTTCTCCAATATCTCGATGTTTCTTTTCACGAACTTCAGGATCGGATAGAGGGAGATTTCTTCCGGCGACCATTTCTCGACCTTGAAGTCAAAGTTTTTTTCTTCCAGGGAAAGGTCATTGAAATCCCCATTAATAATGTAGTTGAGGAGTCTCCCCCCGGACCTTAACTGTTTTAACGGGCCCCTCTATATTCCTCAATGTTGGCCCCCACTCCTAAGAGTAACGACGTCCAAGCCGCAAATTACCTTTAAAACATCTATCTCCTCATAGGACAATTTCCCGTACTTGAATAGTGGGCGGTGGATGCTCATGTTGTTCTTGCTGGCGATGAACAATCTGTCCCGGTATTCGAAGATGTTATTAAAGTCGCTTTTCGCGGACCTTTTTTTTTCCCGCAGGCTTTTTTTTGTTGATGGCAGAAAATCCCTGCGCCTCGATTCGAAAAAGATGGTTGAACTTGGACCGGAAATTCTCGAGTGCGATGATGCTGGCCAGCTCGACGAGCTCTTCCAACGAGAACCATTTTTGAGCTTCGGCGAATTCCGTATCAGTCACTTCCATGCCAGTGATTGTCATGCGCTCGGCGAATCCGATCGCGATTTGCTCGCGGATGGTAAATTGGGGGTTTTTTTCGAATTTTTCTGGTGCGTAGATCTTGCTTATCGGGACTCCGTTTTTCATCCCACGGGATGAATTTATATCCACTCAGAAAGGGCAACCGTTGATCGTGGCTACGCGCACGTTAACGAGTGCCTTGAGGTCTGCACCCAGTAGGCCAGATTTGTCCACCCCCTGCTGAAGGAGGTTCAGCCCGTGCATGATAGTGGGCCGGTGGGCGTAAATTTTTGAGGTGTTAAAGACAAAGCCGTACTTTTCGATCTGGGCCTTGAAAATCTCCCTCGTGAGGGGCTCATCGGGCGAGTCGGAAACTTCAGGGATTCGAGCCATTCGCAATCTCCAATGAATAACAATCATAAGGCTAGAGCCACATTCTGACATGGCTCCGGTAATCGTGGTATTCGTTGCCGAACAGGTGTTCCAGCATTTTTTCCTCGTTCGGGATAAAAAACTTTTGAATGGTTAAGGCGAAAGCGAGTCCGGAGAGCATCACGGGTGTCGAGACGAGCAGCCAGCCAACCCCCGAAAGAGCCAGCGCCATCCCCAAATACATTGGGTGGCGCGAAATGCGCATAGGGCCATCTGTAATGAGAACCGTAGGCGTCTCCTCTAATTTGTAGGAGGTATCCGATCTCTCGAATGTCTGGACAGCCCAAATTATCAGTCGGATGCCCATCCCAGCTGGGAGTATACCGAGTGCTTGAAAAATTCGGCTCACCGGTGGCCCTTCGGGGGCAACGATGTCGATGGCGAGACCTGAAATGAGGCAGAGGAGCGCGATCAACGGTGGAGGAGTCTTTAAAAAATCCATCGCCGAAATTATCTCTTATTTCTCGCGTACGATTAGGTCTACCCCGTCCGTATCTACAATCTCGCAGTTGACGATCTCACCTGGGGTAGCCTCGGTTTTGTGCAGGAAAACCTCACCGTCCACTTCGGGTGCCTGGTAACGGGTTCTCCCGCAAAGAAGCCCCTCGGCAGTCAATCTCTCAACGAGCACTTCGCACCGCTCGCCCACCAGTGCCTTGTTCATATCAACTTGGATTTCCTCTTGAAGGGAGAGGAGTCGGCGCAGTCGCTCTCGCACAATCTCCTTGGGAACGGGGTTCGGAAGCCGCGTGGCGATCGAACCCTCTTCGGGCGAGTAGGCGAATGCGCCCAGGCGCGTAAAGCGGGTTTCCTCAACAAATTTGAGCAGGGCCTCAAAATCCTCTTTGGTTTCTCCAGGAAAACCGACGAGCATGGTTGTTCGCAAAGCGCATCCAGGGATCTCGCGGCGCAATTTCGAGATGAGCGTACGTGTCCCGGTCTCGTCGATTCCCCGGCGCATGGCGGCAAGTACCGGGGTGGCTATGTGCTGGAGGGGCATGTCAATATATTCCACCACTCGGGGCAGATCGCGGATGGCGGCGAGAAGCTCATCTGTCACACCTCGCGGGTAGTTGTAAAGAATTCGAATCCAGTGGAGGCCCTCGACTTCGTTTAATTGCTCCAGGAGCTTGGCCAAGGAGTAGCCTTCCGCGATGTCGATCCCGTAACTTGTGATCTCTTGGGCGAGCAGATTTATTTCCTTCACTCCGGCGGCGGCGAGCGCCTCAGCCTCCTCGATGATATAATTGGCATCGCGGGAGCGGAATCGCCCCCGAAATCGAGGGATGACGCAGAAAGTGCAAGGCCGTGAACATCCCTCGGCCACCTTGAGGTAGGCGCTTGGGCCGGGCTCGGCAAGCAAGCGTGGAAGGCGACGACTGTAGTCCATTAAAGTGTCCGAGAAGGCCTCGCGGGTTGGTAGGGCTCCGCCCGAAGCTTTAGCGATGAGGTCCCCAATGCGGTCGTATTCTCGCGTACCGACAAACAGATCCACCTCGGGAAGTCCTTGGGCCAGTTCCCCCTTGTAGCGTTCGGCGAGACATCCCGCCACGGCCAAAGTTTTGAGTGGGCCTTTTCTTTTTAATTTGGCGAGGTCCAGAATCGTGTCGATCGACTCGCGCGTGGCGTCTTCGATGAAGCCGCATGTGTTGACTATTGCTACGGTAGCTACACGCGCGTCAGCCACTAGGCGGTATCCCGTGCTGGCAAGGGAGGCGAGCATGATCTCGCTGTCCACGGTGTTTTTAGCGCAGCCGAGCGAAATGAGAGCGACGGCAGGGTGTCCTTTTGCGGGAGGGTGGGTGTTCCGACTGATGAGGGGCATCTCTGAAATGTCTTGGATCCGAAGATATTCACTGATCATTTTGGGCCTCCCATCGGTTCGGGGACCGAATTGCGGGTGCTACCCGGGTCAAGATGCCATTCGTCCTTCGGGTGGTTAAAGTAGCGAATAGCGACGTCCGGAAGCTCATTACCTAGGATGGTGAGCAGCCGTGCCATGCCCAGCGCCTCGCCGTATTTGTCCGTGTCGTCCAGCGTTTGTAAATAAAGGTCCGGATCGATACAAAGGTTTTTCATCTGGAGGACGTGAACCCCTGTTCGCCTGCAGAATTCAAGCAGGGCAGCCACCTCGGCCTCCCGGTCGGTGACGCCGGGAAAGACTAGATAGTTTACCTGAGTGTACAGGGCTGCGTTGGTGGCTGCCTTGACCGAATCCTCTATCTCGGCGAAGCCGTAGGTCTCAGGTCGGTAATAAGCCCGGTGTCGTTCAGGCAGGACACTGTTCGTACTAATTCGGATGCTATCGAGGCCGGCGGCTGCGAGGCGGGAAACCCATTCTGGGTGGCTCCCGTTGGTGTTGAGATGAAGTGTTCCCTCGCAGGTCCGCTCTCGGATGAGCCGGCAAGCTCGCTCAATGACGGCGCCCTGAAGAAGTGGTTCTCCTTCGCACCCTTGTCCGAAGCTGGCGACGGCTTTTTCGGCTCCACCGAGATGGAAGGTACCGATTTCGGCGAGTTCTTCGGGGGTGGGTACGAAATCAATCCGCTCGTGGCTTGAGGCGAAAAGACCGTCTGTCTGTAGGGAGATGCATCCCCGGCAATCGGCGTTGCACAGCGGAGCGATTGGTAGGCCCATCTCCCAGCGTCTTGCGAAAAAATTTTTAGCCGCAAAACAATGAAAATCCGCCGCACATCGATCTAGGTGGGCAATCATCCGATTTTTAGGGAAGAGTTTTTTCATTTTGGCCAGACGGGTGGGCAAGTTCTGGTCATTATATTCCTCCGGAGACCACCGGGGGCAATCGTCCACTTGGACGGCGGCACAGACAAATCTTTCGTACTCGGGGTCGAATCCAAGTGCGGTGTAGGCCCAAAGGGGGAGTGTTTCGGCTCCCTCGGTACGGTCAGCTACAGGAATGAGGGTGCGCATCCAGCCCGGGGCCGGGAAGGTGCAGGCTGCCTGGGGGGTATTGGCCCCCTCGCCCCAATCGAACTCGTCAATCGTGACGATTTCGTCGGCGTCGGGATTGCCACCTACGGGAAGGCTGCCCGGAATCGTGAAAAAGCGACTTCCCTCGGGCAGGGGAGATATTTCTCTAGTTTCAGGTGTTACGGGAACCTTGCCTAGGGCCCCCACCATACAGAGGTAGGGGTGCTCGAATAGTTGCCCAGAGGAATCAGCCATTACCATGAGAGGAGTTGTCATCGGGCGAAAATCTCCACGAATCGAACGGGTTAATGAACCATAATGCCACCGGTGGAAGGAGCGTGTTGAACCTGCGGCGGATGAGTTCTAGAGACTAATGAAAGTTCTACAGTTGGCGGCAAATTCTCAGCTCCGCCTGGGCAAATATCGCCCAGATTTGGGCTACGCCTGACTGGTGTGGGCCGAACGTCTTTGTCAGTTCTGCGGATTCTGGGCCACACCCCACATATGGCATGGTGATTTTTTATCGGTTAATCCAGCGGCCTTCCAGTGGCAGCACGTCCTCATGAATAAAGTATATAAGTTACCAGAGGGAGGAAGGTAGCAGATGATCCTCGGATAATCCAACTTTCCATATTCTTGGTGGCGTGGGAAATTGCAGGCCCATCGGGTGTGCCCTCCTGTTCAAACTTGAGGATTGGGAAAAGAATGTAGTCCGGCTCTAGCCATTTCGCCGGAGCATTCGTGGCTCATTAAGGAATATCGTCATGTTTGCGTGAAGATAGCTTCTTCCAATATCCTTTTTTAAACTGGAGACTAGTCGTGTGCCTAAATTAACAGGGGGTTCAGATTGAGAGGGGTGGGCGATGGAAACCTTTTGCACTGGGTGGATGGTGTCGACTGCCATAAGCCATCCGTATACCTAAACTAATCTACATTAGCGTCCACCGTGAGACTGAAAGTTTTTCATCAATCCCCCATAACATGGATGCCAAAGAGTTTTTACATCCGGAAGAACAAGAGCGAGTAGCTCATGGCATAACTCTATTCGGAGACGAAGGGTTTCTTCGACTCCATCTTGGCGGACCTCCAGAAATTGCTTAAACACATAATGGGTGTAGATGTCGAAAACCTTAGCTAACAATCTAGAGGTACGGAAAGGGACAAGGCTTGGTTGGCATGTGCCTGGTCGATTCTGTCGTTCAAAACTGGCACGTCCGGTTCACGTAAAAGGGTCTTCTTTTCTGCGCTTTCTACAGGGAACCGAGGAGATACTCCCTTTTACTCTGGGTTTTCTCGTTTTCGCTTTTAAATTTGGCTGACAAGCGACCCTTCTAAACCCAGTTTCTGTATCGAACGTCTGTGTCCGGGGAGGGATGGACGCTCGAGGTGGTGGGCGAGAGGCTTCTGTATCGGCCGATGTTTTGGGTTTTATGATGTGGTGGTCGATGCCAAAATGTGCCTTCATCTGTTCTTCTGGTGGCTAAGCGAGAAAAGGCCGCAAATGAGGGAACTCTGTTTTGAGGGTTCTGTCACCCCGGCGACCTGTCGGCAGAACGTGGTGTACGACAAATTCTGGGATAATAGAGACATGTCGGTTGATTAAAGGAAGGGCGGTGACTTTTTCCTGAGTAGCTTCTCTTCAAGCGCCATGCTGTGTGTTCATCCCTCATCAAATCCTTTTCTTGTGGTTTTCGTGTCCCCCTCGATTCTGCTCAACGTACATGTCTATAGAAGCGGGCAAGTTTTTCGGGCGGGAGACCAACAGCGTAGAGAGCGCTGAGCCCCCACCACAGGAGGAAGCACCGCCACTTTCCCCATACCTCGATACGTCTTCCACTGGTGGTGATGGGCTTCTGGATTAGGGCGATTTTTCCCACATTGTGCATCTTGGCGCTGAAGCTCCAGTCCTCGAAAAGAGGAATCTCGGGGTACCCACCTAATTCCTCAAACACCTCTCGCCGCGTAAAGATCGCTTGATCACCGAACAAAAGGCCCCAACGCCTGGATCGGATATTGGCGCTGAGGCTGATAAACTTGTTAAACCAATTGTCCTGGTCGAAGCGGTGAATGAACCCACCCCCAGCAGTGGCAGGATCACGCATCGCTTGTTTGATTAGGATTAACCCTTCGGACGGAAGGCGCGTGTCGCAGTGCAGAAAAAGGAAAATATCCCCCTTTGCCTTGGCCGCTCCGGCATTCATCTGGATTCCCCGACCGGCTGAGGAGACAGTAATCTTCGCACGGCCACGGCAGATTTCGATGGTGGCATCTTCGCTTCCGCCGTCAGCGAGGATAACTTCGTAATTCCCGGCCTGGGATTTAAGTTCGTCTAAAAAGGGTCCAAGATGCTTCGCTTCATTCAACACCGGAACTATGATAGAAATCACAATAAGCGTGCCTTTTGTCCGGCAGTGTGGTCCCGTTACTGGGGCACCGCCAAATGTGTTGAAAAATATGAACCTGGAACCGGCTACAGTCTCTTGGGTGCCCTTCCGGGGCCATGAAGGACATCCTATCCTGAAAAATCCGTCGCCTACCCGACTAGGAAACTTGTCCGAAATTTGCGTATCACAGTACCTAATTTCATGTATTAGGGATTCCTTTTTTTAGCAGGATGGGATTGACCTGCCCCTAATAATTGTACCATTCCCTACGAGAGTCCTGGAACCATGGACGAAGGGCGAAGCGGAGCGAAGCCCGGAGGCCATGGTTCTTTCGTCTCAGGTGCTGGAGGCCGGTAGCCCAGTGAACTGTGCGGTCTGATTCTGTT
>Ga0315336_1002456_pt1 | contig 28215 bp, 26 predicted proteins | sample ASW5metaG_FD_204512 | JGI IMG/M metagenome (GOLD analysis project Ga0315336, IMG submission 204512) | Ammonia-oxidizing marine archaeal communities from Monterey Bay, California, United States - ASW #5 | ecosystem: Environmental > Aquatic > Marine > Intertidal zone | place: USA: California... | reverse complement strand
CAACGGGGTCTCCACTGAATGCATGTCTCGTGCCCCTTGGATGTGTGCTTGAGTCTCCGCTACACGGGTCGCATACCCGTGCTGCGGAGGAAGACCGGGGTTGCGGTTGAGTCTCCGCTACACGGGCCGGAGGCGCCGTGCTACGGAAGACTGGGGTTCTGTGCCGGGGTTCTGGTTGAGTCTTTGCTACACGGGCCGGAGGCGCCGTGCTACGGAAGACTTGGGTTCCGGTCGCGTTCCGGCGCGTAAATCATTTTTGGACGAACCTGGTAATATTGGTTAGATTCAAAGCGACTACAGATTGGTGCGCGGGCCTGCCGTTGCAATCTGAAACCTGAAGGAGTTCAGTCCTATGATTCTTAGAGTTTTGTCGATTCTAGTTTTTCTTTCCGCAAGTGTGCACGCCCTCCAGGTGGGCGATAAGGCTCCTTCTCTGAAGGGGGTTAAATCCTGGTATAATGGAGAGGTTGTCGATCCCGGATCGGAGGGAAAAATCACCGTCCTGGATTTCTGGGCCACCTGGTGCGGTCCCTGCCGGGATTCTATTCCTCACCTGAATGAACTGCACGATCAGTATAAATCCCAAGGCGTGGTGATTGCCGGGATCACGAACGAGGGAAAGGATAAGGTGGATCCTTTTCTGAAGAAGCTTCCCATGAATTTCTCGGTGGGTATGGATACGCGGGGGACCACGCAGAGCACCTATATGAAAGGACGGGATGGGATCCCGCAGGCGTTCCTCATCGACAAGAAAGGTCTGGTGGTGTGGGAAGGACATCCAATGGACGGGCTTGATGCGGTGCTCGCCGAGGTGGTAGCGGGCACCTGGACGGTTGAGAAGGCACTCTCACAGGTCAAAACGCAGCAGCAGAAGGAACAGCTTCAGCAGGAACTGATGTCCTTCATGATGGAGAAGGATACGGATGGGGCGTTGCGGGTTCTGGACAAGCTGGCCGAGATCGATCCGAATCCGGCCGGTGTTGCCCTGTTTCGGGCTCAACTTCTGATGGAGGAGGGTCGGGCCAAGGAGGCACAACAGGTCTTCCGGAATGTTCTGCAGGGGTCTGACGACGCGCCGGAAGTTCTGGGTGAGATTGCCTGGAATGTGCTGCAGTTCCCACGCAAACACCGTGACTTGAAGATCGCCATTGATGCTGCGGAACGGGCGGTCGAGCTGACCGACAGGAAATTGCCGGAGCACCTCGAAACACTCGCGCTTTCGCACTACTACCTTGGTGAGCTCGATGCCGCGGCAAGAATCCAGCAGGAAGCGGTCAGCGTTGCTGCGCCCGGGGAGCGGGAGGGATTCGAAGACAGCCTGAAGTATTACCAGGCGGCCCAGACCCTGCGAAGCGAAAGGGCAGAAAAACCTTCTGGAGACTGATTCCTGCTTTTTAAAAAGGATTTATGCTTGTTTTAATTCCGACCTTTTCGGTCCGATTGCCTTGACTTGATTCGGGTCGGGAGGTAGCGTGGGAAAGATGTAACGGGCACTGGGCCGGGTGTCGGCCGAGGTTGCCCGTTTATTCTGGCCTGATATACGACAAAAATTGTCGGATTTTGTACCATGCTTAAGCTCACTCGAAAATCTGAATACGGACTGATCGCTCTTCTTCATATTGACTCCCGGCAGGACGGCGGGCTGGTGACGGCGAAGGAGATTGCTGAAACCTATCAACTTCCGGCAGAGCTGTTGGGCAAAGTCCTGCAATCGCTCGCGCGCGCCGGGTTTGTAGAATCCGTGCAGGGTGCCAAGGGCGGATATCGGCTCAGCACGTCCATAGAGAGTGTAAGTCTTGGCGAAGTCATTGAGAAGCTGGAGGGGCCGATCGTGATCACCCCGTGCTGCGACGGATCCATGAATTGCCGGCAGGTAAACACCTGTAACATCCGCAATCCGGTGCAGCGGATCCAGGAGGAGGTTCGGGCATATTTCCACGCCTTGTCACTCAGCAAATTTCGCCCCGATCCCGTGGTGCGGGGTCTGGCCGGAGACCTACTACCTTCCATCAGGTAAAGACAATGGATGACCCAACGGAACAGGAACAAACGGAAGCGAAACCGGAACAGGCCGGGGAGCCGCTGGTTCAACGCACGGTAACGACCTGGAGCAAGGAGGACATCCTCGAAACGCTGCGCCAGGTGGTAGATCCGGAGTTGCACATGAATATTGTGGACCTGGGGCTGGTCTACGGCGTGGAGCAGAAGCAGGACTTGATCGAAGTGGATCTGACCCTGACATCCCCCGGATGCCCGTACGGGCCGTACATTTTGCACGGGGTAAAGCAGGCGTTGATTACTATGAAGGACATTCGGAGTGCTGAAGTCAACGTGGTGTGGGACCCCCCCTGGGGGCCCGACCGGATGACCGAAGAGGCTAAGTTGGAGCTGGGATTTGAATTGTAGACATTGTTTGCGGAGGCGGAGCACGCATGTTCCAGGAACGGAGGGACGAGATGAGCGGTAATACATTTTTTGAAGTGAACAATCTGAAGGCGAATGTTGAGGGCACTGCAATCCTCAAGGGTCTGAACCTGACCGTGGGTCGTGGCGAAGTCCATGCACTCATGGGTCCGAACGGATCGGGCAAAAGTACCCTTTCCAACGTGGCGATGGGCCACCCCGGATATGAAGTGACCGGGGGTGGATTACGGCTGGACGGCGAAGAGTTGCTGGAATTGGCGCCGGAAGAGCGCGCGCGCGCCGGACTGTTCCTTGCCTTTCAGTACCCGGTGGAAATTCCCGGGGTGACGGTGGCGAATTTTCTCAAGACGGCCCACGACGCAACGGCCGGAGAAAGCAAGTTGTCCACGACGGAATTCCTCAAGGTCATGCGTAAGAACATGGAGTTGCTCGAAATCGACTCCTCGTTCGTGAACCGCTATCTCAACAGCGGGTTTTCCGGTGGCGAGAAAAAGCGCATGGAAATCCTCCAGATGCTGATGCTGAAGCCGAAAATGGTGATCATGGACGAAACCGACTCTGGATTGGACATTGATGCGCTCAAGGTTGTTTCGCGCGGTGTCAATGCAATGAAATCGGACGATTCCGGCCTCCTGATTATCACGCACTATGAGCGGATTCTTACTTACATCAAGCCGACGCACCTTCACATCCTGATCGACGGGCAGATCGTCGTGTCCGGCGGCCCGAACCTGGTGAAAGACCTGGAAGAGCACGGATACGACTGGGTTCGCGAGCACCACGCGAACGAATCACTCGCGGCGGTCTAGCAGGGAACCGGGAACACGACATGGCTGATATAGACACAGAGAGCAAGCTGATCGACGACGAGTACAAGTACGGCTTCGTCACCGACGTGGAAATGGATCAGGCGCCCAAGGGTCTGAACGAGGATATCATTCGTTTCATTTCCGGGAAGAAGGATGAGCCGGAGTGGATGCTCGAATGGCGCATGAAGGCCTACCGCTGGTGGCTCACCAAGGAGGAGCCGCGCTGGGCGCTGCTCGACTATCCCGAAATCGACTATCAGGACATCCGGTACTACGCCGCGCCGAAAAAGATGTCGGACCGCTTCAAGGGGGAAGACGGCGAACTCGATCCGGAAGTCAAGCGGGCGTTCGACAAGCTGGGAATCCCGGTGCAAGAACAGGATGCGCTGACAGGGGTGGCGGTTGACGCGGTGTTCGACAGTGTATCCGTGGCGACGACACATCGCAAAGTGCTGGAAGAGCACGGAATTATCTTTTGCTCGATATCGGAAGCGTTGCGCGAGCATCCGGACCTGGTGCGTAAATACCTGGGTTCCGTGGTTCCTTTTACCGACAACTATTTTGCCTCCCTGAATTCCGCCGTATTCACCGACGGTTCCTTCGTCTACATCCCTCCCGGCGTTCGGTGCCCGGTTGAGTTGTCGACCTACTTCCGAATCAACGCGATGGACACCGGCCAGTTCGAGAGAACGCTGATCGTCGCCGACAAGGGTTCCTACGTTTCATATCTTGAGGGGTGTACTGCGCCGATGCGGGATACCAACCAGCTTCATGCTGCCGTGGTGGAACTGATTGCTCTCGAAGACGCGCAAATCAAGTACGCCACCATTCAGAACTGGTACGCCGGCGACGCCGAGGGGAAGGGCGGTATTTACAACTTCGTCACCAAGCGCGGCCACTGCCGCGGCAGGAACGCCAAGATTTCCTGGACGCAGGTGGAAGCCGGCGCGGCCATCACCTGGAAGTATCCGAGCTGTATTCTCCAGGGCGACGGTTCCACCGGCGAATTCTATTCGGTTGCCGTAACCAACAATCGAATGCAGGCGGATACCGGAACGAAAATGATTCATATCGGGAACAACACCAGGAGCACGATCGTTTCGAAAGGAATTTCCGCCGACCAGTCGAAGAATACCTATCGCGGGCTGGTGCAGATCATGCCAACCGCGAAGAATTGCCGTAACTACTCCATCTGCGATTCAATGCTGGTCGGGAGCGAATGCAGCGCGAACACCGTTCCGTACATCGAGGCTGAGAACAGCAGCGCGATTGTTGAGCACGAAGCGACTACCTCCCGGATCAGCGAGGACCAGCTCTTCTATATTCGGAGTCGCGGGATCGATGAGGAAAGCGCGATCAATTTGGTGGTGAACGGTTTTTGCAAGGAAGTGTTCAAGCAACTACCGATGGAATTCGCGGTGGAAGCGACCAAGCTTCTCGAAATGAAGCTCGAAGGCAGCATTGGATAGGCGGGAGCAATGGCAACGATAGATATAGCGCCGGAGCGGGCCGCGAACGCCGTGGTTGGCCGGTTTGATGAGACGGTGTTCAACGAGTGCGGAAAGGGCGAGCCTGCTCTGTTGCGGGCGAAACGCGAAAAGGGATTTCACGTTTACGAGAGCCTTCCGGGTCCGACCTCCTTCGATGAAGAATGGCGTCGCACCAATCCGCGGTTGTTCCCCTTCGAGGACTTCCGGGTGGCTGAAGCTCTCCCGCGGATCGCGCCCGGGGAGCCCGGAGCGCACGACGATTCTTTCGACGTGGTGGTGAATGTTGGAGATGACGGATATTCCATTCACGACCGCACCGGGGCAGTCGGGGAGGGCAAGGTCATGGTGCAGTCGCTCGCAGAGGCGGCTGAATCGTGTTCCGAACTGATCGAAACCCACCTCAACGGCGCTGCGCTTCCATCGGACTGGGACAAGTTTGTCGCCCTGAACGACGCCTTCTGGAATTTCGGCCTGCTTATTTACGTGCCGCCGGGTGTCGAACTCGAGCGGGGCATCCATTTGAAATACATGATGAGCAGTGGAGCAGGCGCGCTGGTGCCGCAGGTGCTGATCGTGCTGGGTGAACAGAGTAAGGCATCGGTCCTCGAGTCGATGTCTTCCCCGGAGGAGGCGGCGTGCATTTCCATCGCCACCAAAGAAATATACTTGCAGCCCGCGGCGCGGCTCAACCTCGTTACCCACCAGGAGTGGGGTCGCGGCACCTGCCAGATTGCCAACGATATGGCAAGGGTCGACCGCGATGCGCAGATCGACTGGATTACCCTCAATTTCGGAACCGGGGTCAGTAAGTTGAAACTGGGTAGCGATGTCTGCGGTTCGGGAGCCTGTGCGGAGCTCGACGGATTGTTTTTTTGCAACGAAAAGCAGCATATCGACCAGAAGACATTGCAGATTCACTCCGCGCCACACACCTACAGCCGCCTCCTTTATAAGGGCGCGGTGCAGGACGAAGGACATTCCGTGTATCAGGGAGTGATCCAGGCCCGGCCCGGCGCGGTGAAAGTGGATGCATACCAGACCAACAACAACCTGGTGCTAAGCAGCGGGGCAAAGGCGGACACGATTCCGGGGCTGCTGATCGACGCCGATGATTTGAAATGCAGTCACGGGGCGACGATCGGAAACCTGGACCCGGATCAGGTTTTCTATATGCGGTCCCGGGGTCTTGCCGAAGCGGATGCCCGCAGGTTGCTGATGCGTGGATTTTACGATGAAGTCGCCGACCGGATTCCGTACTCCTGGGTTCGGGATCAAGTTCACCGACACGTCGATGCAAGACTCGGAGTGTAGGAGGCTCGGCGTTTGAAACAGTGGATGGAGGCCGCGGATGTATCGGATTTCGACAAGATCGACCGAAAGCTTGTCGATTTCGGCGGCCTGCAGCAGATCGGGCTGTTCAAGGTGGACGACGAATACTTTGCCATCAGCGCGTATTGCACGCACCAGCAGGTTCAGATGGTGCACGGATACCTGGACGGCCACGAATTGATGTGCCCGCTCCATGGGGCCCGATACGACATTCGAAGCGGCGAGGCCCTGGCCCTGCCGGCAATGGGGCCGGTGAAAACGTTCAATGTGAGGATCGAAGAGAACAAAATCTTGATTGAAATCTGACTGGGCACCATGCCGGAAAAGACATCCATAGCCGATTCGGTGGGAGCGCCCGCCGGATTCGACCCGCAGCGGGTGCGCTGGGATTTTCCAATCCTGGGCCGAACCGTCGCGGGCGGGCGACCGCTGGCTTATCTCGACAACGCGGCCACAACCCAGAAACCGCGCGCGGTTCTGGATGCCTTGCAGGAGTATTACTCTTCGTACAATTCCAATGTCCACCGGGCCATTCACGAGCTGGGCCAGGAGGCGACGGAAGCGTATGAAGATGCGCGACGCGTTTGCGCCGGATTCATCAATGCCCCGGAATCGGCTTGCGTGGTCTTCACGCGTGGGACGACCGAAAGTATCAACCTGGTGGCGTATGCGTGGGGGAGAGCGTCGATTCGAGAGGGCGATAAGATTATCGTCACGGAAATGGAGCATCACAGCAACCTTGTACCCTGGCAGATTCTTGCCAGGGAAACAGGCGCCGAACTGCTGACCATCCCGGTGCTCGATGACGGGACGCTCGACCAGGAGGTGTTCGAGTCTCTTCTCTCTTCTCGCGTAAAGCTGGTCGCGGTCACGCACATGTCGAACATCCTCGGCACCATCAATCCGCTGCCGCGAATGATTTCGGCGGCGCATGCGGCCGGGGCGAAGGTCCTGGTCGACGCCGCCCAGAGCGTCCCGCATTTCGAAGTCGATGTGCAGAGCCTGGAGTGCGATTTTCTGGCCTGCTCCGGGCACAAGATGCTGGGACCTACCGGTATCGGATTCCTGTATGCGCGCCGCGAGTTGTTGGAGGAAATGCCTCCGTTCATGGGCGGCGGCGAAATGATCCACAAAGTAACGATGGAAGACTCCACCTGGGCCGAAATCCCGCACAAGTTTGAAGCAGGCACGCCGAATATCGCGGGAGCCATCGGTCTGCGGGCGGCCGTTCGCTACCTCCAGTCGATCGGGATGCGGGCGATTCGCGAACACGATGACAGGCTGACCGCGCATGCGCTGCGGCGTCTGCGGGCAATGCCCGGCGTGCAGATTCTCGGCGAGGCGGAGGACCGGGGAGGCGTGATTTCGTTCCTCATGGATGATATCCATCCGCACGACATCGCTCAACTGGTGGATCGGGAAGGCGTTGCGATCCGCGCCGGGCACGGATGCGCCCAGCCCCTCTTGCGCCGGTTCGGAACCAATGCGGTGAGCCGCGCAAGTTTTTGCCTCTACACAACAGAAGAAGAAATTGACAAGCTATGCGAGGCCCTCGGAAAGGCCCGGGACTTTTTTCATCATGGAAATGGATGAGCTATACCAGGATATCATCCTGGACCATTATCGAAATCCCCGGAAAGCGGGCACCGTGGAGGATGAAGAGCTTCTCGTCGAAGAAGAGAATCCCCTGTGCGGGGACCAGATTCGACTTACCGCCGTCATTGATGACGGCCTGGTGAAAGATATCAAGTACCAGGCGCGCGGGTGCGCCATCAGCATGGCATCCGCCTCGATGATGACCGAGGACCTGATCGGAAAGCCGATCGAGGAAGTCCGGACCCGGATTCAGGATTTCGTTCGGCTCATGCGCAGCGAGATGGAATTACCCGAAGACGATCTCGGCGATCTCATTGCGCTCGAAGGCGTAAAACATTTCCCCATGCGCATCAAGTGCGCAACCATGTGCTGGCACGCGACGGAACAGGCGCTGGATAAGCTGGAAGAGAAGTAGCAGATTCGCACCGTAGCCTGTGGCATCGCCCCAGGAGATGTATGTGGGCTGGTTGCATTCCCAGGGCTGAAGGCCCGTTCGCACCGTAGCCTGGGGCATCGCCCTAGGAGATGTTTGCGGGTTGGATGCATTCCCAGGGCTGAAGGCCCGTTCGCACCGTAGCCTGGGGCATCGCCCCAGGAAAGGAACAGAAAAGAGAAATGAAGCCTGAAGGGCTTCCTCACGCCGTGGCCGGTCGAGCAGTGAGGTGCCCCTTCAGGGCACAATGACTGCTGTGTGCAACCCCGGGGCTGCGGCCATCAGGCCTTGCCCCAGGCTACGATAAAGCCGCCCCGTTGGGGCTGAAGAGACAAAGCGAAAGGGTGAACAAGAGCACCCGTCGGTCTCCGCCCGCAGCAGACTTCATTCCACCAATACCGTCGCGTAGGTATAACACGCCATTTCTCCCGACCAGTACCCATCGGCCCAGCCGCCCTTCTCCCGCAAGTGGAAGATGAATTTTTCCGGACTGGGAATGGATTCCCAGACCGAGGGAAGAAACGTCGCCCGCCGGTCGCCTTCCTCGAGAATCAGCCCGTCGACTCCGGGGCGGAGTTCAGCAATCAATTCCGCCTCCGAGGAGATCAGCAAATGCACCGGTGTCGTCAGGATGGAGATGCTGATGTGCAGCGATTCGATTTCATCTGCTTTCAACCTGGAAAACCGCGGATCGCCGAAGGCCGACTTGAATGAATTGATCGCTACGTCCTTGATCAGGGGATGTACCGCTTCGACCGATCCGATGCAGCCCCTCAGCTCGCCTTGCTTTCGAAGCGTGACGAATGCCGCCCTTCGTTCCTGGAGCGGGGCAGGAAAGTTTTCCGGTACCACGGGAAACGGTTCGCCTCGGCTGAGACCGTAGTCGATCGAATCGGCTGCGGTAGCGAGCAGAAGTTCCCTTTCCTCCTGCGCGTATTTCAAGGGTGGACTAATTGACATTGAATGCCCCATATCCAACCACCTGGTCCCGCGTTCCGGCCGTGTCGCCCGAGTTGCGGAGATCGAGTGTTTGCGCAATAAGGTTTCGCTCCCGGGCGCAAAGAAGAAGTCCCTGGATCGCGATCCGGCCGCATGCCTGTTCGGTCGCAATTCTCCCGGGTTCCAGTTCTTCAATCGCGGCGGCGGTTTTGCCGTCGAGTTCACGGGCCTGATCATACGGGTAGTAGTGGCTCAGGTCCGAGCTGACCACTATGAGCGTCTCCGGACCTCCCCATTGAGCGTCGAGCACTGCTTTCACCTTGCCTCCGTCGGCGTTTCCCACCACCAGGGGAACGATCGAGAACGATTTCAGAACCGTTTGCAGAAACGGCAGGTGCACTTCCAGGCCGTGCTCATCGATATGAGCCCGGTCATTGATGGAGATAAGACCCCTCGCGGCAAGGATTTTCACGGATTCCTGATCCACGGGAACGTCCCCGAGCGGGGTTCTGAATCTTTCGCATCCCGGCGCGGCGATCCCCCGAATTGCAAGCCTGTGGGCAGGGCCGATCAGAACGACTTTTCTGATTCCGGCCGATCGTCCGATGAATTGACGATAGGCGGTGCCGGCGATGGATCCCGAATATTCGAATCCGGCATGGGGCGCAATGATTGCCTTTGAGAGGGGGGAGGGGATGGGATTTTCGCGCAAATGACCCCTCACCGCCTCTTCGAGACGAGTCGGATCCGCAGGATAGAAGGTGCCCGCAACCGCCGGCTTTCGAGTCGAGCCCACAACCAACCCCTTCCTTCCTGCAACAATAGCCCACATCCAAAAGAAATAAACAAAAACTCCCAGTTTTCCCCCGTCAACAATTAAGGGTCTGTCCCTAATTTGGGTTTGGCCCGGCTGGATATGGTTTTAGGGGCATTGAACGGATGGTGGTTAGGGCTGTCTATGCTTTACAGTGCAAAGTTATTTGCGGATAAATCCATAAACCGAGGTTTCAATGAAGATGAATGACGATTCTACGCAGTGGGTTGAATATTTTCGGGCCAATCGGGCCCGGACGAATCCGGCAATGTGGGAGGATGGATATACCCTGACCGATGAAGAGCGGCGGGCCATCAGCCGCTCCGTCGGCACCTTTCAACTGGGGGAAAGCTCGAGCGGGGAGCATTTTCAGAGAAAGGCAGATGAATTTGGATTCCGCTCAGGGGATGAAGCATACGGGGAGGCGGTTCGGCTCTTCATCGCCGAAGAGAATCATCATGCCTACCTCCTCGGGGAGTTCATGGACCGTCACCGGATTCCCCGGTTGAGTTCCCAGTGGACGGACGCCATTTTTCGCCGGCTTCGGAAACTTGCGGATCTTGAGTTGTGCATTCGGGTGCTGGTTGCCGCGGAGATCGTGGCAAAGGTCTATTACAAGGCGCTTCGAGACAGCACCAACTCCGCAGCCCTGCGACAGATATGCACCGTGATTCTCCAGGACGAAGTTCACCACATCGTTTTTCAGACGACCGCCGTGTATCGAACCCAGAGGCGTCGTTCGCGACTGAGAAGGTTGTTGGCCACTGTTGCTTACCGGTTCTTCATGTTTGTAACCATCCTGGTGGTTTGGAAAGATCACCGCGGTGTGCTCAAGCAGGGGCGCTACTCGTTTACGCGATTCGTGGGTGAAGTTCTCTGCGAGACGGAGGATGCATTGCTGCTCATGAATGGCGAGTGGGATGTCGTTCATGTCCGCGCGGATGCGGATCTCATTGATAAACTCCTGTTGCGCGCGGCGGATTGAGCCGGTTTCGGTTACAATCTTGAACCGAAGGAAACAATGAAGATTCAGGGTGGATTGAAGTGGTAGTTCTCTTGGGCCGATTCTTCGAATTTGTTTCGGAAAATTTTCCGGATCTGCCGCTGATGGTTTACGCGGGCATTCCTTCTTTGATGTGGGGCACGGGGTGTCTTTGGGTTGCGGCGGTATTGAAGCGGGACCGTGGATGGAAGACCGGCTATACACGAAAGGTCTTCCATTTTTTTACATTTTTCTCCGCGGCGATCATTCAACAAGTGTGGGGATTGCCGGTTCTATGTGTATTTGGCGCGGGTGTATCGGCGGTCGTATTTGCCGCGGTTCTTTGCGGTGAGAAGAACCCGATGTACGAGGCCATCGCGCGGGAAAACGATGCGCCTCATCGGACGTTGTATGTCCTCGTTCCCTATCTGGCCACCCTGCTTGGCGGTCTCCTTGCCAATATCCTGTTTTCGGGTTTTGCGGCGGTCGGGTATCTCGTAGCCGGGCTCGGAGATGCAATCGGAGAGCCGGTCGGCACGCGATTCGGGCGGCACCGGTACCGCGTTCCATCGCTGAAGTCCGTGCCCACTGAACGGAGCCTGGAAGGATCCGCGGCGGTCTTCCTGGTCAGCGGGATCGCCGTTTTTGTCCCGGGCGTTCTTCTTGGAATCGCCGGCACCGTGCCTCAGCTGGCTGCCGGCGCTCTGTTGATTGCGTTGGCGGCCTCGATCCTGGAGGCCATTTCACCTCACGGTTGGGACAATCTCTTTCTTCTGGTTGTTCCCAGCTGGCTGGCTTCAGTTCTTTTCGTCAGCTGATCAGGATTTCTCCCTCGTTCTCTTTGTTGACTGCGGTTCGAGATTCTTTCCAGTGTGGCTGCTTCGGCCTTTTCCGCCGGTGACCGGAAGGGCGGGAAATCATTTGCCCTGTTGCCGTGGAGAGGGATCTGGTAGCATCCCGGCATGGCCACGACAAACAGGGTTACGGGCAGTCCCGCGCGACATTGGGAGCGACTTCCCAATGGCCGCCTGCTCTGCAATGTCTGTCCCTGTCGCTGTAGATTGAAGGAGGGAGATCGTGGCGCCTGCTTCGTGCGAATGAATCACGGGGGCGAAATGGTGCTGACCACGTACGGACGATCCAGCGGGTTCTGTGTCGATCCCATTGAAAAGAAGCCCCTGAATCATTTTCTCCCCGGTACTCCGATCCTTTCATTTGGAACCGCGGGCTGCAATTTGACGTGCCGGTTCTGTCAGAACTGGGACATTTCCAAATCGCGCGAGTGGGATACCCTGACCGATCAGGCGGAGCCGGAAACCATCGCGCGGGCCGCCGCGAAGTTGGGCTGCAGCAGCGTGGCATTCACCTACAACGATCCCGTGATTTTTCTCGAGTATGCGGTGGACATCGCCGCGGCCTGCCGCGCGATGAATATTCAGTCGGTGGCGGTCACGGCCGGATATATCTGCCCGGACGCAAGAAAAGAGTTCTTTCGGTCCATGGATGCGGCAAATGTTGATTTGAAAGCGTTTACCGAGCGGTTTTACGAAGAGGTATGCGGTTCCAACTTGCGCGATGTGCTCGAGACGCTGGTGTACTTGAAGCGTGAAACCGACGTGTGGGTCGAACTGACGACACTTCTGATACCCGAGGAAAATGATTCACCCGATGAACTGGACGAAATGACACGGTGGGTCGTCAAAGAGCTCGGACCGGATGTTCCGATGCATTTTACCGCGTTTCATCCGGACTACAAAATGCTGGACAAGCCGCGTACGCCGGCATCGACCCTTTCCATGGCGCGCGAGATCGCGATCGAGAATGGAGTTCGATTTGCCTACATCGGCAATGTTCATGACGAGGCGGGCAGCAGCACCTACTGCACCGGATGCGGCACGAAAGTGATCGGACGGGATTGGTATGTTCTAACCTGCTGGGCGCTGGATGGGCAGGGCCGATGCGAAGCATGCGGCACGCAGATTCCCGGTCGGATTTCGGGGCCGCCGGGGGATTGGGGCGCGCGCAGGAAGCCGGTGCGTCTGGCGCGGTTCAGATGAGAGGAAAGGCGTTTGGGGAGTCCGTCGGCGGAGCGGCGTCCAAAAGGTTGCGCCTTGGGTGGGTTATGACACAAAAGTAGTGCAAATACCCCGATTTCACCCGTGTTGCAGATTGACGGACAAACTTCCCGTGATATCGTGGGCTGTGGTATGTTCGAGGATTTTGATCTTCACCGTAGAGACTGAAACAAGCCCGAAGAATTGAGGACCCAGATGGTTCGCCTGGTTGATAACGTTGTCGAGTTAGTTACGAATACGCCACTGATGAGGCTGAATCGGTGGGCTGCGGATTTTCCCTGTTCGGCCATCGGAAAGCTCGAATCATTTAATCCGGGCTGGAGCGTGAAGGACCGGATCGGCATGGCAATGATCACCCAGGCGGAGGAAGACGGCAACCTGAAGCAGGGCGGAACCATCATCGAGCCAACGTCCGGGAATACCGGGATCGGGCTGGCGATGGTCGCCGCGGTGCGGGGATATCGCTGCATCCTCTGCATGCCCTCATCCATGAGTGTTGAGCGCCGCAAGGTCTTGCAGGCCCTGGGGTGCGAGCTGGTCCTGACCGAAGGTTTCGAAGGTATGCCGGGAGCGGTCAAAGCGGCCGAAGAATTGATGGAGGAAATGCCGGGGGCCTGGATGCCGCAGCAATTCGACAATCCTGCGAACCCGATGATCCATTACCGGACGACCGGCCCGGAAATCTGGGAGGGAACGGAAGGGAAGGTTGATGTCCTGGTATCCGGAGTCGGAACCGGGGGGACCATCAGCGGGGTGGGACGGTATTTGAAGGAGCAGAACCCGAAGATCAGCATCGTGGCTGTCGAGCCCTCCGAATCACCGGTTCTCTCCGGAGGCAAGATGGGTCCGCATATGATCCAGGGCATTGGGGCGGGATTCGTGCCCTCGATTTACGATGAGGGGCTGGTGGATGATGTCGTCCAGGTCAGCAGTGAAGAGGCGATCGAAGCCGCGCAGAACCTTGGCCGTCTCGAGGGGTTCCTGGTCGGAATCTCCTCCGGCGCTGCCGCCTCCGCGATTCAAAAGATAGCCTATCGAGATGAGTACGAGGGCAAAACCATTGTGGCGATCCTGCCGGACATCGGGGAGCGGTACATTTCGACGCTGCTCTTCTATCGGGACTAACTATTCGGAATCTATTTTATGCAACGTAAACTTTCATTCAAGCAGCGCAGTGACGACGAAGAAATCAAGGAGGCCGGTCTGGTCATCGATTTCGACGAGATTTCCCAGAAAGGAAAACTCTCGAAAGAAGAGGAACTCGTCGCCAAGTGGTTTGGGATCTATTCCTCACGGCAAGCGGGCAATCATATGGCCCGCATTGTGATTCCGGGCGGTCAAATGACTTCCAGCCAGGCGCGTATTATCTGCAAGGCATCCGAAATGTTTGCCCAGGGAAAACTCGCGGTCACTACGCGTCAATCGATTCAATTACACTGGGTCAAAACGCCCAATCTTCCGGACATGATGCGCGAATTGCAGGAGGAGGGGCTTACCACCTTCCATGGGTGCGGTGATGTGAACAGGAATGTGGCCGCCTGCCCGCTCGCCGAGACCTGCCGGTACCGCCGGCTCAATGTCCTTCCCTACGCAAAGGAGACGTCGAGGATTCTCGCCAATTGCCGGGATCTCGACAACCTGCCGCGGAAATTCAAGATCACCTTTTCCGGGTGCGGGGCGGGATGCGCGCAACCTTTCATCAACTGCGTGGGAATCGTGGCGGTGCAGCGCGACAACGGCGACGGGCCGGAAATGGGATTCCAGGTTCATATCGGCGGCGGGATGGGATGGCATCCGTTCCTGGGACAGTTGCTTTTTTCCTGGGTGCCGCGGGAGCGCGTCACCGATGTCTGCCGGGCCGTTGCCCTCCTGTTTCGTGATCACGGTGACCGGCGAGACCGATCGAGTTCCCGGTTGAAGTTCGTGGTGCATCGCCAGGGGATCGACCGCTGCCGGGAGATTGTTCTTGAGAACCTGGCGAACGAAGGGATCCCCGTTGATGGGATGGAAACCGACTCTTTTGCAGAGACAGGTGTCGAATTTCCGGACCGTCCACTGACCGAGGAAGACCCGGTTGGAACGGATGGCAAGGTAACGGTCCGCGCCATTGTTCCCAAGGGCGAGTTGACGTTCGAAGCTTTCAAGCGACTGGCTGAACTCTCCGAGATTTACGGCAACAAGAAGGTCTATACCACCAACCGGCAGAATATCGAACTCCACAGCATCGACACCCAGAAGGTAGATGAGGTCAAGACCGAGATCAGAAAGATCGGTTTCGAGACCGACGGAAACTTCGGTATCCGCGACATCGTGCCGTGCGTTGGAACCACCTACTGTCCCAAGGCGGTAACGAAGACGCGTGATATGTACGACTTGCTCATGACGGTGGCGCGCCAACCCAAGTTCGACGCGATTCAGGAGAAAGTGATTATCAATATCACTGGGTGTCCGAATTCATGTTCCCCATACAGGATTGCGGATATCGGTCTACGCGGAACACGACTCCGGGAGGAACTTGGATCGGTGGAAGGGTACGAGATTCGGATTGGCGGCGACCACGACCGCTTCGGCCTCAGAATCGGCGATTTTAAGGCCTCGGACTGCCCGAAGGTTGTGGAGAAACTTCTCGATACCTACGTCGAAATTCGGGAAGGGGATGAGTCATTGTCCGAATGCGTTACCCGACTGCACAAGGAAAACCGGCTGGAGGTAGCGGTATGAAATCGTTTGAAGATGCAATCAAGGGCCTGAACCTGGATTACAACAAGGCGCCCAATCTTTCCGAGTTTTCCCGGTTCACGGGAGACGTTGATACCCACCTGGATTTCAAGACCCTGGCCAAAGACATTCCCTGCCAGGAAGCCTGTCCGGCCAAGACCAACGTGCCCGCCTACATCGAAGCCATCGCGGAAGGAGATCCGGAGAAGGCGTACCGGATTAACCAGGAGGATAACGTGTTTCCCGGGGTGTTGGGCCGGGTCTGCACGCGTCCCTGCGAAACGGCGTGCCGCCACAACTGGACCGGTGTGCATGGTCCCGTTCATATCTGCCACCTGAAGCGCTCCGCCTCTGATGAACACACGGAAGGGGCGAAACCTCTGCCCCCGTGGTTCAAGAAAAAGACCGGCAAGCGTGTAGCCGTCATCGGGGGCGGACCCGCGGGCTTGACCGCGGCCCGCGAGTTGATCCGGTACGGGCATGAAGTCACCATTTTCGAAAAGAACAGTTTTCTTGGCGGTATGATGACGGCGGGGATCCCCAAATTCCGGTTGCCTCGGGAGACAATTGACGACGAGATCGAAGCGATCATCGGCAGCGGCGTAGAAGTGAAACTCAATGAGTGGATCGACGCCGGGCGGATGGAGGAGATTATCGAGGCGTTTGACGCGACGCTGATGGCGATCGGCGCCTGGCGCCCATCCGACCTGAATCTCCCCGGGCTCGAGGAGGGGATGGCCTACCCGGGTATCGATTTCATGTGGAAGTATAACTTCGACGAAATCGGCGAAATGAAAGGACAGAGTGTCGTCATCGTTGGGGGCGGATTCACTGCCGTCGATTGTGCGCGCTCCTGCGCCCGCGCCGCGCGCCGTCTGGTGGGCGAAGAGGGCGAAGTCACAATTATGTATCGCCGGACCGAAGCGCAGATGACTGCCAACAGTGACGAGATCGAAGAGATGCGGATGGAAAACATCGAGATCGAGACACTGATGACGCCCCTACGCGCGATCACGAAAGACGGTAAGCTTCAGGCCATCGAGTTTCGCCGAAACATGCTCGGAGATCCCGAGCCCGGTCACACCAAGCCTCCCATCGGACCGGTCGAAGGCAGCGAATTTGAGGTTCAATGCAACCTTCTGATCGTGGCAATCGGGCAGACCCGCCAGATTGAATGCATGCCGCAGAGCATACGGTGGGATCATGATGCCCGCGACCACGGCACAAGCGACCCCCGCGTTTTCGTCGCCGGCGATTTCAGCTACGGGGGTGAAGATATCATCAATTCCGTGGAAGACGCGAAACAGGCCACGGCCAGGATCGACACTTTCCTGATGGGTGAAGTTCGATTGAAGAAGCAGGTTGTCGTAGAGGAGATTGTAAATAGGGGAGAAACCGGACGCGTCCGGGACCACGACGTACAACCTCCCAGGAGAATGCAAGTACTGCCGCTTCACAACCGGGACGGAATTGCGGAGGTCGAGCTGGGCCTCGACGAGGTAGGCCGCGATATCGCCGCGACCCGATGCTATTTTTGCCACTACAAGTTCGAGATTGACCAGGACAAATGCATTCACTGTGACTGGTGTATCAAGGTTGCGCCACGGGACTGCATTAAGAAAGTCTCCCGGCTTTTCCATGACGAAGACGGGGCGGTGAAATTTGAAGTGGAAGCGGATCTGGCGGCCGAAGCGACTTACATCTGGATCGACAGCGATCAGTGCGTGCGTTGCGGGAACTGTTTGCGAGTGTGCCCGACCGAGGCCATCACCATGCGCAAGATGTCTCTCGAGACTTGCGCGGTGTCCAAGCTGAAAAACGGCTAACGCGATCGATTCCGATTGAAAGTAGCGGAACTCGCCAAGAGTTCCGATTCTTCCCTTTCAATCCGTCAACGGATGGGGGCCCACGGAACACACGGAACGACACGGACTTCAGGTCGGGGGAATGAACCGCTGATTGCGCGGATATTCGCGGATGCTATTATTCCCAGGATTCCAGCGTGGGGACGGGGGCGTCTTCGCGCAGGAGCTTTTCAGATTTCAGTTCTTCCCAGAGCGCGGATGGAATCGGGTGGCGGAATGCTTCGATGGAAGCGGCGATGTGCTCCGGCATGAATGCGCCCGGGATCACGGAGGCCACGGCCGGATGTCCCAGGGGAAACTGCAGTGCGGCGGCAGGCAGTGGAACGTCGTGACGGCGGCAGGTTTCCTGGATGCGCCGGACTTTTTCCATCACCTCCGGCCCGGCGTCCTGATAGTTGTATTTTGCGCCTTCCACCGGGCCGGTGGCGAGGATGCCGGAGTTGAAGGCGCCTCCGATGACGATGCCGACTCCTTGCTCCTCGCACATCGGCAACTCCTCGTCCAGGGTGTCCTGCTCCATCAGCGTGTAGCGCAGCGCCAGCAGAAAACAATCCAGCGGCACGGCGTCGAGTAATCTGGGAATCGCACGCAACACATTCACCCCTGCGCCGACCGCAAGGACGAGTCCATTTCGTTTCAGTTCCTCCAGGGCTTTCCATCCACTGGTAATCAGCTGCGTCATGTGCGCCTGAAGATTCTCTTCGTTGTGAAACATCGAATCCAGGTCATGGATCAGCAGGCAGTCCACCCACGGAAGCCCCAATCGTTGAATGCTGTCCTCGCAGGAACGCATGATGCCGTCATAGCTGTAGTCGAAAGTATCTTCGAAAGGCAGTCCGCCGATCCACAGGTTGGGCCGAAGGGGCGATCCGCGCCGCTGCGGCCGCAGTACCCGCCCGACCTTGGTGGAGAGAACAATCTGATCCCGTGGCTGATCGCGCAGAAAGCCGCCCACGCGATGTTCACTCAGCCCCAAACCGTAGAAGGGCGCCGTATCGAAATATCGGATTCCCGCATCCCACGCGGTCTGCAGGGTTGAAGCCGCCTGGGCGTCACTGACCTTTGCGAACAGCTCACCCAGCGGGGCGCAGCCAAGACCCAACGGGGGTACGGAGAGGTTGCTGGATCCGAGTTGTCGGCGGGCGGTCGGGTTCATGAGGAGGGTAGCCTACTGCAGGAATCGAACATTCATCAACCGGAGATGAGGGATGGAAAGAGAAAATCCAACGTCGGGTCGAAGGCAGACGACGTTGGATCATGTGAAAGATTACGACGAAAGTGTCGGGGTGGGGGATGGTTGAGATTTCCCTGAGACCGCGGCTGAGGAATCAGTTTGCCGGTCCTGTGATTTTTGTCAGAATGAGTGATGTGCAGAATTTCTAGCACCCACATGCCGCTGTTTTCCGTGGTCTCGATTGCAATCGTGCTTTCGAATGCGATCGATTGTGGTCGATTGGCTCCGCTCGCCCACGCGGCGGAAGCCGAATCCAAGCCCAACATCGTCCTGATCATCGCCGATGATCTGGGACGGTACCAGCTGGGCTGCTATGGCAGTACCTTCTACGAAACGCCGAACATCGACCGGCTCGCGGGGGAGGGGATGCGATTTGCGAACGCCTACGCCGCCGCGCCCGTCTGTTCCGCGACGCGGGCGAGCATCATGACCGGGAAGTATCCGGCCCGCCTGCACCTGACCAATTTCATCGTGGGAGATGCGCCAAACGACCGAAAGCTCCTGACCCCGGATTGGACGAAGTCCCTGCCCCTCGAAGAAGTCACCATTGCCGAGTCATTGAAGCAAGTCGGCTATGCGACCGCGCATTTCGGCAAGTGGCATCTGGGCGACCACGACCCCGACACGCAGGGATTTGACCGTTCCGTCCTGACGTACAAGCCGCGGAAGAAGAATGGAAGAGAATGGCAAACCGCGGAGAACGACGCTCACAATGTTCGTTACATCACGGAGAGATCGTTGGAGTTCATCGAGAAAAACCGTGAAACTCCGTTTTCCCTGATTGCTTCCCACAATTCCATTCACACCCCGTTACTGGAAAAGGAAAAACTGATACAAAAATACGAAGCCAAGGCGGAATCTTCCCTGCCGGGCAACAAGCCGGTTGTTGGCGCCATGATGGAAACGCTGGACGCGAGCATTGGCGTGATTCTGAAAAAGCTTGCGGAATTGAACCTCGAGGAAAACACGGTGGTCGTTTTCTATTCCGACAACGGGCACCACAGCCCCAAGAACGCGGGTCCGCTACGGGGCGGAAAGGGCGATTTGTATGAAGGCGGGATTCGAATGCCTCTTGTCATTCGATGGCCCGCGGAGATCAAGGCGGGTGGTGAATGCGATGAAGTCGTGATCAGTAACGACTTCTTCCCGACCTTTAACGACATTGCAGGCGTGCAATTTCCCGCCGAGAGCATCGACGGGGTCAGTTTTCTTCCGGTGCTGAAAGATCCCGGCGCCCGCCTCGACCGGAAAGCGATCCATTGGCATTTCCCGCACTACCACGGCGCCGGGATTGGGCCCCAGGGCGCCATCCGCTCGGGGCCGTACAAGCTGATCGAGTGGTTCGAGAAATCGGTGGACGACGAACCCGATGCCTTCGAACTGTACGATCTGCTCGAGGATCCGGGTGAGCAGGAAAACCGCGTCGAGTCCCTGCCGGACATTGCCGACAAGCTGAAAGAGGCATTGCGGGTATGGAGGGAGCGGGTGGGCGCGCAAACCATGTCCAAGCGGGAACCTTGATCCAGATGCGCGGTCTTCTCCCCACGATCGACGGGTTTCTGGCCGCGACGCCGCTCGGTACGGTTACGCACGTCGACACCTTGGAGCCGATCGCAGCGCTCACCTTTGACGATGGGCCGCATGAGACCGCGACACCGGCGATACTTGATCTCCTCGACGAGCACAACGCGAAGGCCACATTCTTTGTCTTGGGCGACACGGTCTCGAGGCATCCCAACCTGGTTCGTGAAATTGCCCGCCGTGGCCACGCGATCGGCAACCACACATTCGATCACCCCCACCTGGTTGAAATCCCGGCCCGCGACGTTCGTTCGCAGATCCGCCGCTGCAGGGCCGCGGTGGAGGATGCGCTGCACCGGGAATTTGACGCCGACAAAGGTTCCCCGCAGGATCCGAAGATTTTCAGGCCGCCCCGTGGCTATGCGGACGTGAGGGAGCGGCTCAACGCATTGTGGCTGGGCTACACCACCGTGACGTGGTCTTTTCACGGCACGGACTGGGAGGAAGAACGAACGGCCCTCGACATCGCAGAGGATCTACTTACCCAGCTCCATCCCGGCGCCGTCGTCGTACTCCACGACGGCTTGTGCCGGGGCCCCGGCATCTATCCGGACATCGATCGGACGCCCACCGTCGAAGCGGTCGAATGTCTTTTGCGCGAGCGCAGCGGGACCTACGAGTTTCTCACGGTGCCGGCGTTGCTGAGGCGAGCGCCGGCCGGGAAAACCCTCTGGCGATCCAGGCCCGAATCCGGCGATACATGACATTCGTCCGAAACACGGTTCCTGGAGGCACGAAAGGTGCTGGGATTCGAGGCGATATGGCAAAGCAACGTCAACCGGAAGGCGACTATCGGCGCGATCCGGACAGGTCCCGGTATCGCAGGACGGCTGCGCTGCGCGCGGGAGCGGGTGCGGCGGCGGTGGTGGTGGTCACGAGTGTTGCGAAACTCGGGGACGATGCGGCACGGGCGTTGCTCAAGGCGGGGGACGATGTCGGCGCCGCCGCGGCTTCGGCATCCGACGATGTAGTGGCCCACACGTCGCGCAGTGCAGACGGCGGGGAGATCGCGGGACGCGTGGCGGAAGAAGTCGCGACGCGAGCAGGAATCGAAGCGATGCGACGGGCATCGGATGACGAAGAACCGTAGCACGGGTATCTGACCCGGGAAGCGGACCACAACCGGAACCCGGGCTCCAGATTAGAACAGAAGGCCAGCAAGAGAACGAAGCCCATTCATCCGCGAAATCTGCGGTTCAACACATCGCACGGGCTCTGTGCTCGGGTTCCGCTATACGGATCCCGCCTTCGCAAAACGACGGCTACGGCGTGGCTTCGCGTCCTGGGCTCTGGTTGAGTCTCCGCTACACGGGTCACATACCCGTGCTACGGCAGGTATTTCGCCTTTTTAATTTTCTCCGGCAGATAGTTTTCGAGAACGAAATTCAGTCCGTGCTTGGCGAAGGCCTGCTGCTCGATGCGGACGCCCATCTTGAGCATTTGTTCCAATGCCTTCTGCCACTCCTTGTGATGCTTGATGAACGGGTCGTTCTTCATTGCGTCCCGTGCCCGCTTGATATCCACCGCCTCGAGCGGGTGCGTGGCATCCAGCAGTTCGTAGTCAATGATGTCCTGCGGCGTGACTCCCAGAAATCGAGCCTGCGGTACGCAGAAGTACTTGTTGATGTGGGCCGCCTGACCGGATCCCACTTTCAAGGTTCGGTAGATATTGCAGTAGCCGTACGGGTCCCCGTCGGTAAAGGTAAGAACCGGTAGTTTCTGATCGTCGGAAACCCGCCGGAGAAATCGTCGGCATGCCCGGGTCGGAACACCACTCATGGAGACCAGGATGCACCGCGCGCTTTCGTAATAGCGGTGATGGACGAGTCGTTGAAACAGCGATGAGGTCTCGACCACCAGGATGAATTTTGCCTTCGATTCAAACCGGAGGTGTTCCACGCGGGAGGGTACGCTCCAGGCACCGGTCCCGAGTTTCGTGCAATCGATTCTGATATCCTTTCCCGTCGACTGGTCTTTGTCGATCACGGTCAGGAAGCCGCACACATCGCCCCCCCGTTCGTCGGGAACATAACCGAGTTGCTCCCGGTTGATCCCGAGCATTGCTTCCATATCGTCGAGCAGGGTGTCGCTTTCCGGCTGCTGCTCAAACCGGCAGTCTCCCCAGCTTTTGGCGTTATAATAGACTTCGCGTTTGGCGGCGATGTCGTCCTTGTCGAGAAGTTCGTTCTTCGTCACCGCCAGCAGGCGCATGGATTGCGCGAATGTCTTGACCGTGGTGTACGAAAGCGTGCGGGTGACCTGTTTCCCGAGAATCTCGAAATACCCCCTCCGGGTGTCGTACTTGACGTTTGACAGCGAGCGGACAGGGAAATGCAGGGAAGGCTTCCTGTTCTTTCGGGTGATCGTCTCGTGGATGTCCTTCGCGACTTCCACGATTTTCCGGGATGCCGCCTGCTTCGAAATGACTTGGGGTGAAGCGGGCTTCTTGGATCGAGTGGCCATGGGGACTCCGATTGAATGGGTTCGTCGAAAAAAGTACGGGCTACTTTTTTGATTTCGCGTTTTGTTCGTGCACTTCCAGGCGCGACTTTTCCAGCATCGTCGTGAGGTTCGTCACAATTTTCGATTCCTGCCTGTCGCCGAGGTCGAGAACCTGCTTGAGCCCCAGCGCAAGATGAGGAATATACCGCGTGATGTACTGGTGTTTTCGCGCCGCCTCTGCAACCCGCCGCCGCCGGTTGATGTAAATGGACAATCTACGACCACACTCCTGCAGGGAGAACGTGAGTTCCTTGAGAATTTCAGGATAGTGCGCGATCGCTTCCTTGCTTTCGCTGGTAAACGGGACCCACGCGCTGGCGAGATGCACGGCAATGACCACCGGCCCGACCGGCATGCCCCCGCGCGGTTGATTCAAGCCATAGGATTTCCACTTCACGGAGGTGATCGCCTTCGAGATCGCGCAGCCTCCCGCCATGTAGAGCAGCGGAACCCGATTCGCAAATCGCAGGACTCGCACGGGGTCGTCGCTCCCCAACTCCTCGCTCTCGCCCGGTTTCGCGCAGGCAAGGCCGACTTCCACAAGAAATGGATTTCCCCTGTATACGGTCGGGCTGCGGGTCACTGAGGTGTAGAAGTCCGCTTCAATTTCCTTTTTCAATCCGGCCAGCATCTGGTCCTCACCGATGGGAGACAGGCAGTCCATCGGCGGTCGCATCAACTTTGTCTGATTGATCGCATCGAAGAGCGCTTCGCTTTCCCGGTTGGCAATCTTTGCGGGTTTTGCGGACGGATTCAGCCCGGCCTGTTCGCAGATCTCCAGGGCGGAACGACTGCTGACCCTGGAAAAATCCTGGTTCAACGCGGCGCGCAGGGTGCGCGTTTGGGTATCTTTGAGCATTTGCATCAACATGCCGAGTTCAACGCCGTGAGGGTGGGGTTTGATCTCCGCGGCCGGCGCAGGCAATTTCTTGATTGCCCGGGTGTAGGTGGTCCAGGGGACATTTCCACCTTCCGAGTTTTCTTCCTCCGCACCTTTACGCGGAAGAAGCTGAACGCGGTAATGCATCTCGAGGTGCGGATTGACGATGGCACATTGCTTGAGGAATTCATCCACGGACAGTTTCCCTCGGACGTAGGTGCCCTCCAGGGAGATTTCCACGGAAGTTCCGTGCCGGGATATGATTTGGGCCGGTGGTTTCCCGTCGTCGCCACCGGAATAGAACGTCGGGAGCCAATCGATATCGACGTTGCGGAGTATGGTTGGTTTGTTCGATCGGGTATCAATTTGAACTTCGACCAGGTAGGCCTCCCGTTTGCCCTTGATTTTCGAACGGATCCGGGTTGCTTTACCCGTAGTCAACTGGCCATACATGCCGGCGGCGCTGATTCCGATTCCCTGTTGGCCGCGGCTCATTCTCAGGCGATGGAATTTCGATCCGTAGAGGAGCTTGGCGAAAATCTTTGGAATCTGCCCTTTGACAATCCCCGGGCCGTTGTCGGTAACCCGCATGTCAAATCGCTTTTCACTTGTCTGAATCAGTTCGACACTGATCTCCGGAAGGACGCCTCCCTCTTCGCAGGCATCCAGGGCATTGTCCACCGCTTCCTTGACCGCGGTGAGCAGGGCCTTACGGGGGCTGTCGAACCCCAGGAGATGCCGGTTTTTCAGGAAAAATTCCGAAACCGAAATTTCCCGCTGCTTGCGGGCCATAGATTCGGCGGTGTCGACGGTTTGTTTCGAACGCTTCTTTGTCTTTGCTCGTGCAGTAGCCATGAGATCTGGAATTTAGGGCTGAGGTTCCGGAGTTTCCTCTGTTTCCTCCACCTGGTTGGTTCCAAAATATTGCGTCGGAAGCACGGATGCGTTTATCTCGAGTTGAACCAGCTTTCGACTGCATGCTTCGGATGGTGTCCCCGGAATATTCATGAGAATGGATTCCACGGATTCGGGTATCGGCACCCCATTGCGTTCGTAGTATCGCCGAATCACCCATAACGCGTCGGTTGAGTACGGGGAGGAGCTATATTCGTTTGCGATGGTGGTGACGTAGTCAGGCAGGGATTCCTCGAGAATCTTGCGTAGACTGTCCGACTGACCCTGGGAAACCTGTAAGCCGATAAACGCCTGATCGGTGGCACTGAGGATATATTGATTGGCGAACTGCTGTTTCAACGGCACGGCCCAGACCAGGTATCCGATGAATGTTCCTCCCGCAAGACCCAGTATCAGGATCAAAAAGAAGTGAACAAACGAACTGCGGGGCGGATCCGCCTCGGGGCGGGTGGAATCGGTGAATTCGTTAATGGGAGTCCTCCTTCGAGTTGTCTTCGAGTCTTATCACATCCACTGCAAGCATGCAGACATCATCATCCAATGTCTCGTGTCCGGTGACGTCCCGTACGGTGCGAAGCAGGTGCTGAAAGACTTGTTCGGGCGGCTGGTCGATCTGGGTCGCGGCGGCATCCCGGACGCCGTCCTCTCCGAAATGACGGCCACCGGAATCGCATAGATCCGAAAGACCATCGGTGAACAGGAGTAATCGGTCTCCCGGCAGGATGTTTTCCATGGATGACCAGTACTCCACGTCTTGTACCAGTCCCAGCGCCGGTCCCGGGCCCTCGCTGGGTTCCGGCAATCTTCTCGTTTCCTTTGTAGAGAGCCTGGAAAGAAGCGGGGCAGGGTGACCCGCGTTCGCATAGTGAACATGACCGGTGCCGATATTCACGATTATCGCCACCGCGGTTACGAAGATCGCATCCCACTTGAGACGCAGGATTCGCTGAAGTCGGTTGTTCATCTGGGTCAGCATCAATCCGGGGTCGGAAGCCACGGGGGAGAGATCGGTGATGAGTGTGCGCATGATGGCCGTTACCAGGGCGGAACGCACGCCGTGACCCATCACATCGCACAAGAAAATTGATGCGGTTGTATCCGAGAGGGGGCGCACGCTGAAGAAATCGCCGCCTACCGGACCGCTGGGATGGTAGTAGTGGGCAAACCGCAGCCCGCTTTCGTAGGTGCCGGCGGATTCCGGAAAGGTGGGGTACTTGTTGGGAAGAAAGCTTCTCTGAAGCTCCGCCGCCAGCGCCAGGTCCTCCTTTACCCGGATGTTCGTTTCCTCCGTCTTACGCGCAAATTCGGCAAGTCGAATCTGGTCCTCCTTCTGCTGCGTAATGTTCCGGGAAAGGCCGAATGAACCGGTCAATTCACCCCGGGAATTGTACATGGGAAGCTTGCTGGTAGACGACCATGTGATTTCGCCGTCCTTCCAGGTTTCCTTCTCTTCCTTTCCAATGATGGGCTGGTTGTTCTCCATCATTTGCTTTTCATCTTCGAATGCTTCCCGGGCGTGCTCCTCCGTAAAGAGCTCAAAATCGGTCTTCCCAAGGATTTCTCCGGGTGAAATCAGGCCGATTCGGTCAGCGAGAGCCTGGTTGACGCGGATGAATTTGGAATCGGTGTCCTTGAAATAGATGTAGTCCGGAATGGACTGCATCAGGGCACTGAGCAGCGTACGCTCTTTTTCAAGTTCCTCCTCTGCATGCTTCTGATCCGTGATGTCCCGCCCGACACCTATGAGGCCGATGATTTCGCCTTGCGGACCCCGCAGGGGCGATTTGAAGGTTGCGATCCAATGCACTGATCCTTCCCGGTCGACGACCCGTTCGGTGACTTTCGACAACGATTTCCCGGCCGCGATGACGCGCCGGTCGTCGGCATCGAACTCCCGTGCCAGCTGCTGGGGGAAAAAATCGAAAGCGGTCTTTCCGATGACCTCTTCCACTGTCTGGACGCCGAGGGGGATTCGATGCGCCAGGTTGTCGAGGCGGTACCTGCACTCCGCGTCCTTGATGTAGATCATTTCCGGAATCGAATCGAGCAGGTTGGTGAGGAGATTGTCGGCGCAAAACGACTCCAAGCCGCTGAATCGTGGCTCTGCATCCTTGCGGGATGGCGGCCGCGAATCCGCGGCCGGCTCGACGGAATGATTTTGTTCGTCGTGAGACATTCCAAACGCAGGGACAATACCCTGTGCGCTTCGACTTGAACAGAACAATCGTGAGAGAAGTGAATCGTTTTTTGCCCGGCGGAAAAGCGAGTGACACTTTCTCGTGAAGCCGACCCGTCCGGTCGGACGGATCCCGGGTCCCGGTGCGTTGCATTTCGCGGCGCGCGGCCTTATGCTTGTGCTGTGACGAATCACGCTCATCCCATTCGCGGTCGGGGCGCCTGGTTGAACCCCTCCAACCGTTTTGATCGATTGACCTATGAGCCGGTTTTGGACGAAATTCCCGACGCGGAGGAAGATTCGCGTCCTCCCACCGAGTTCTATCGCGACAACGCGCAGTCTATTATCAACTACAACGACAGTCCGGACATCAATTTTGACGCCGGCATCAACCCGTATCGCGGTTGCGAACATGGCTGTGCCTACTGCTATGCGCGACCTACGCACGAGTATCTCGGGTTTTCGGCCGGCCTCGATTTCGAGACAAAGATCGTGGTGAAGCAGGATGCGCCCGCCCTGCTTCGTGATGCCCTGCTCTCGCTACGGTGGAAACCTCAGGTTCTTGGTTTGTCGGGAAACACGGATCCTTATCAGCCGGTCGAACGCAGACTGAGAATCACCCGCGGCTGCCTCGAAGTCCTGGCCGCGTTCCGTAATCCCGTGGGCGTTATCACCAAAAACCACCTGGTTACGCGGGATATTGATCTTCTCAGTGAGCTTGCCCGCCACCAGGCTGCCACCGTCATGATCTCGATTACGACGCTGGATCCGGAACTGGCGCGCAGGATGGAGCCCCGGACCTCGGCGCCCCACCGCCGCCTGGAAGCGATTCGAAGCTTGTCCGAAGCAGGCATTCCCGTGGGACTTCTCATGGCTCCCGTGATTCCCGGGCTTACGGATCATGAGATTCCTGCCGTTGTTGAAGCCGCCGCGGATGCAGGAGCTCTTTGCGCGGGCCATATTCTATTGCGCCTTCCCCACGGAGTCTCGGATCTTTTCGCATCATGGGTACGGACACACTATCCGTTGAAAGCCGACAAGGTACTGAACCGGATTCGGGATTCGCGGGATGGAAAATTGAACGATTCCGGTTTCGGTACCCGCATGAAAGGCAAGGGCGTCTACGCAGAGCAGATCCACCAGATGTTCAGAATTGCTTGTCGCAGGTCGGGTTTGGACAAGAATTCGATACCGGCCCTGTCGACCGCCGCTTTCCGCCGGGTGGATGAGCGGCAGCCGGAGCTATTTTGATGCTTGGCGTGACGCCGATTCGTCTGCAACATTTTCCCTTGTCTCGTGTCTCATGAACTCCCTATCTCAGGATTGGCCTGAGATAGGGAGTTCATGAGACACGACACGAGCCAGTGAGCAGAGAGAAGACAAGACCGTGAAACAGGCTATACTCGCCCTCGACCAGGGAACGACCAGTTCCCGAGCCATCGTATTCGATCAG
>Ga0315336_1002454_pt1 | contig 28234 bp, 25 predicted proteins | sample ASW5metaG_FD_204512 | JGI IMG/M metagenome (GOLD analysis project Ga0315336, IMG submission 204512) | Ammonia-oxidizing marine archaeal communities from Monterey Bay, California, United States - ASW #5 | ecosystem: Environmental > Aquatic > Marine > Intertidal zone | place: USA: California... | reverse complement strand
TTGAGCGCCACCAAGAGCGTCATCTGCTCGGTAACGCCGACGCAACTTTATGGCCGTCTGCTCGGCAACGATGCCCCACAGCGCGATGTCGAGGCGACGCGCGTTTATCGCTACGGCAAGGGCAACTTCCAGATCCATTATGCGCTGGACAAGCCGCCGGCCTGGCGCGGCGAGGGCCTCGACAAGGTGGCGCTGCTGCATCTGACGCCGGGGCTCGATGGCGTGTCGAAAGCCTGCAACGAGGCGGTGCGCGGCCTGCTGCCCGAGGTGCCGACGGTCTGCGTCGGCCAGCCGCATGCGCTCGACCCGTCGCGCTGCCCCGAGGGCAAGGCGATCCTCTGGCTGCAACTGCCCGAGGCGCCGCGCCACATCAAAGGCGATGCCGCGGGCAAGCTCGAAGCGCCCGTCGACGGCCGCTGGACCGACGCGTTGCGCGAAGCCTATGCCGACCGCGTCGAGGAGATCCTTGGCCATCACATCGATGGTTTCCGCGAGACCGTGATCGCGCGCCGCGCCTATTCGCCGGCCGACCTGGAATCGATGAACGTCAATCTGGTCGGCGGCGATCCCTATGGCGGCTCGTCCACCGTTGACCAGTCCTTCCTGTGGCGGCCGTTCAAGGCGAGCCGAAACCACGAGACCGGCATCAAGGGCCTCTATCTTATCGGCGCCTCGACCCATCCGGGCGCGGGCCTCGGCGGCGGCTCAGGCTTCCTTTTGGCGGGGCGGCTCTGATGGAACAGAAGCTCGCGGAAAAGCGCCAGCGCATCTCGACCCTCGGCCAGATCGGCCTGCAGCAATTCGCGCCCTATCTGATGAACCGGATCATGGGCCGCTACAATGCCACCTTGCGCGACGACTTCCGCAAGCAGGGCCTGACCATTCCGCAGGTGCGAACGCTGGCCGTGCTCTCGGTCACCGACGGCGTGACCGTCAACGACCTCTCGGTCTATACGGTGATCGAGCAGTCGACCTTGAGCCGCACGCTCGACACTCTGGAAGGGCAGGGCCTCGTGCGGCGAGAGCAGGGCGTCACCGACAGCCGCTTCCGCCATGTGTTCCTGACCGATGACGGACGCACGCTGTTCACCCGCGCCTGGCCGGCCATGCACGACGCTTTCGAGGCGATGTTCGACGGTGTCGACGATGCCGAATATGCGGCGCTCATCGCGACGCTCCAGAAAATGCTGAACAACATCCGCAAGCACGAGATCTAGTGCATGTCGCCCAAAAGTGGATCCCGGTTTTGGGGAAACGACATGCATAAACAAAGACCTTAGATGTACGCGCCGCCGCTTGGCGGCAACGGAAGGAGGCAGAGATGGCCGAACGGTCTTTTGCCAAGGAAGTCGAAAAGCTGAGGCTAGGGGACGGCGAGGAGTTCGCCGGCGAGGGCATCCTCGCCATCACCAAGGCGCTGCTTCAATGCGGCGTCGGCTATGTCGGCGGCTACCAGGGCGCGCCGATCAGCCATCTCATGGACGTGCTCGCCGACGCGCAGGACATTCTGGGCGAACTCGGCGTGCATTTCGAGGCGAGCGCTTCAGAGGCGACCGCCACCGCCATGCTTGCCGCTTCGGTGCATTATCCCATCCGGGGCGCGGCCACCTTCAAGTCGACCGTCGGCACCAACGTTGCTTCGGATGCTCTAGCCAATCTGGCGTCGGGTGGCGTCACCGGCGGCGCGCTGATCATCGTCGGCGAGGATTATGGCGAGGGCTCTTCCATCATGCAGGAGCGCAGCCACGCCTTCGCCATGAAGAGCCAGGTCTGGCTGCTCGACCCGCGCCCGAACCTGCCCTCGATCGTCAAGGCGGTGGAGGATGGCTTCGAGCTGTCTGAAGTCTCGAACACGCCGGTGATGCTGCAGGTGCGCATCCGCTGCTGCCACGTCCACGGCCACTTCACCGCCAAGGACAACAAGCGCCCGCCTATGTCGGTTGCCGACGCTCTCTCGGCGCCGCGCCGCGACACCGGCCGCATCGTGCTGCCGCCCGCTTCCTTCCTGCATGAGAAGGAGAAGGTCGCCAAGCGCTGGCCGGCGGCGGTGGATTTCATCAAGAGCCGCAAGATCAACGAGATGTTCGGGCCGGATCACGGCTCCGTCGGCATCGTCATGCAGGGCGGCATGTATAATTCCGTCATCCGGGCGCTGCAGCGGCTTGGCCTTGCCGACACCTATGGCGACACCGACGTCCCGCTTTATGTGCTCAATGCCGTCTATCCGCTGGTCGACGACGAGTTCCTGTCCTTTTGCGAAGGCAAGCAGGCGGTGCTGGTCGTCGAGGAAGGCCAGCCCAACTACATCGAACAGGCCTTTGCCGCGATGCTGCACAAGGCAGGCCGCGGCACCAAGCTGGTCGGCAAGGAACATCTGCCGATGGCCGGCGAATACACCGGCCAGGTCATGCTCGACGGCATCGGCTCCTTCCTCCGCGCCAACGCTCCGCATCTGCTGCCCGGCGAGGTCCGCGCCCCGAACAAGCTTGGCGAGGGCGTCGATACGGCCGACCTCATCAATGTCGTTCCCGGGCGTCCGCCGGGCTTCTGTGTCGGCTGCCCGGAGCGGCCGATCTTCGCCGCGACCAAGCTGGTCGAGCAGGAGCTCGGCAAGCACCACATCGCCTCCGATATCGGCTGCCATCTGTTTTCGATCATGCCGCCCTTCGAGCTGGGCGCAACCACCATGGGCTACGGGCTGGGGCCAGCCTCGGCTTCCGCCTTCAATTCGCCGGAAGCAAAACGCCGCTCGATCTCCTTCGTCGGCGACGGCGGCTTCTGGCATAACGGCCTGACCTCCTCGATCGGCAACGCCGTCTTCAACAAGAATGACGGCGTCATCGTCATCGTCGACAATTTCTACTCGGCCGCCACCGGCGGCCAGGACATCCTGTCGTCGCGCGCCAACAACCGCACCAAGTCCACAAAACATCCGATCGACGAAGCGGTGAAGGGCATGGGCGTCAAATGGCTGCGCCACATCGACCGCACCTATGATGTCGGCAAGATGCGGGCCGCGCTGCGCGACGCGCTGACCACCGAGGAGAAGGGGCCGAAGGTCATCGTCGCCTCGTCCGAATGCATGCTGAACCGCCAGCGCCGCGAGAAGCCGCTGGTCGACAAGGCGATCAAGGGCGGCGAGCGCGTGGTGAAGCCGAAATTCGGCGTCGACGAGGATATCTGCACCGGCGACCATGCCTGCATGCGGCTTTCCGGCTGCCCGTCGCTGTCGGTCAAGTCGCTCGACGATCCGCTGCGCGACGATCCTGTCGCCGCGATCGACCAGAACTGTGTCGGCTGCGGCAATTGCGGCGAGGTGGCGGATGCCGCCGTGCTTTGTCCGTCCTTCTACCGGGCCGACGTCGTCCACAATCCCGGCCGCTGGGACCGGTTCCTGGAAAGCGCGCGCCGCGCCGTCATCGGCTTGTTGCAGCGCCGCCGCGAGAGCCGCCGCCTGATGTTCGCCGATGCTTGACCAGGCCTCACCCTTGCACCCGAAAGCGGGCGCCAATGATGATGAGCGCGTGATAAAGCTCGCCGTGCTCGCAGTCGGCGGCCAGGGCGGCGGCGTGCTGGCCGACTGGATCACCGACGTCGCCGAGCGCAACGGCTACATCGCGCAGTCAACGTCGGTGGCCGGCGTCGCCCAACGCACGGGCGCGACGATCTATTACATAGAGATGGCCCGCGACACCGGCCGGCTGCCGGTCTTCGCGCTGTCGCCCTCGCAGGGCGACGTCGACATCCTGATCGCCGCCGAGCTTATGGAAGCTGGCCGCGCCATCATCCGCGGTTTCGTCACGCCCGAGCGCACGACGCTGATCGCGTCCTCGCACCGCATCGCCGCCGTCTCGGAAAAGATCGAGCCGGGGGATGGCCGCGCCTCGTCGGGCAAGGTGCATGCAACGGCTGAGGTTGCCGCGAAGCGCTTCATCGCCTTCGACATGGAGAAGATCGCCGCCGAGAACGGCACGATGATCTCGGCCAGCCTGCTCGGCGCGCTGGCAGGTTCGGACGCGCTGCCGTTCACGCGGGAAAGCTACGAACAGTCGATCGGCGCCGGCGGTCGCGGCGTGAAAGCCAGTCTCGCCGCCTTCGGCGCTGCCTATGATCGCGCGCGCGGCATCGCGGCCGCTCCGACGAACGAGAAGGCAGTTGCGAAACCTGCCGCGCCGGAAGCCACGTCAACTGCGAAGGTCAGCGGACCGGAAACACTGGTGAAGGGCTGGCAGGAACTCGCCGCCCGCGTCGCGCGGCTGCCGGAACCGCTGCGCGACATGGCCGGACGCGGCCTGAGGAAGGTAGTGGACTATCAGGACATCGCCTATGGCCGCGAATATCTCGACCGGCTGGACAGAGCGATAGCGGTGGATGATGCGGCGCGCGGCTATGCGCTGTCGATCGCGGCGGCGAAACATCTCGCCAACGCCATGTGCTATGACGACATGATCCGCGTCGCCGACCTCAAGACGCGTTCGACCCGCGACCGGCGGGTGCGCAAGGAGGTCGGCGCCAAGGAAGGCTCCGTCCTGCAGGTCACCGAGTACTTCCATCCGCGCATCGAGGAGTTTTGCGGCACGCTGCCGTCAGGGCTCGGCAGCTACATCGAGAGCCGCCCAAACCTCGCCGCCTTCCTCGACCGCCGCATCAATCGCGGGCGCCGCATCCGCACCGACAGCTTCACCGGCTTCGCCATGCTATGGTGCATAGGCGGCCTTCGCCGCTGGCGCCGCCGCCTGTTGCGCCACAAGGTCGAGGCCGGGCATCTTGAGCGCTGGTACAGCCTGGCGCTCGGCTATGCGCGCGGGGACTATGCGCTTGCCACCGAAATCCTGAACTGCCGCAGGCTGATCAAAGGCTACAGCGACACCCATGCCCGCGCCCAGTCGAAATTCGACCGTGTGCTGTCGGCGCTGCCCATGCTCAAGAGCCGCGAAGACGCAGCCGACTGGATCCGCCGCCTGCGCGAGGCGGCGCTGAAGGACGAGATGGGCGACATGCTCGACGGTGCGCTGAAGACGGTGGCGACGCTGGGCGAAAGCCCGACCTGATAGGCGTCGAGCTGGCGGCGCGGCCTACTCGGTCGCTTCCCGTCCCGAGACCTGCTCGACGACGATCCGGAAAAAGACGTGCGGGATGCTATCTGATGTCGGAGGCGTGACAGGCTTGAGCGCGCCGGGCTCCCACCAGTCGGTATGCTTGCTCAACACCGACCAGGCATGGTCGCGCTGAACCTTATGGCCGACCCGGTCCGGCAGTTCCTCATAGCGGCCGTCGACGATCACACTTCTCCATCCACGGCCCTGGGTGTGTTCATCGACCTGGGCGCACACCAGGGGATTGGCCCGCATCCAATCGATCTTCTTGCCCTCCAGCGAGAATGCATAGAGATGACTGTCGGCGTAAGCGTAGTTGAAGCATACGACGTAAGGTCGTCCGTCCTTCACGCATGCCAGATGGCCGGTGCGGTTCGCCGCCAGCAATTTCGTGCATTCCAAGGTAGAGAGCGTGCGGATCATCATCGCTATGATCTCCTGTTTTCAGCTGGCTTTCGGCCTTAACAATCCGTCAGTCGTTTCTCGCCAGTCGTCAACCCTAATGCGGGACGCCCCCTTGCTCGTTGATATGGATCAATTTGATGTCGGGCGGCCTGGGCTGGCCATTGCGACGGCGCGGCTTTTGAAGGCATGACGAAGCGAGCCGTCAGGCGCCGAGTACCCAATCACCAAGTGCCGGAAATGTCGAACGAGAATGTGATCGGTCTCGCCCGACGGATTTGCGCGTGTCCTCCGTTTAACGGCGGTAGGGATGAATGACGGAGACAGCGCATGTTCACCAAAAACTTTCTGCCCATCGCTTTGGCTGCCGGCACATTGATGTTGTCCGGCGCAGGCTCGGAGGCCATGCCGATGGCCAAGCCGAGCGCCTCGCCGCTGCCGGTCGAGACCATCGGCTGGCGCTGCGGCCCCGGCTGGCACATGAACCATTGGGGAAGATGCGTGCCGAACGGCCGGGTGATCATCCGCCCGATGCATCTGCGCCATTGGCACCCCGGCTTCTGGTATCACGGCCGCTGGCATCACGGTTTCTGGAGCTGATGATCGCTTCCGAGAGCGAAGAGAGCGCCCGCCCCGGAAACGGCGCGGGCGCTCTTTCACCTATGCGATGAGATCGCGCATCGGCTTCAGCGCGGCCGACTCCGGAAAGACCTTGTCGCCGAGCAATGCCGCCGAGAGCCCGAACTGATCGGCCAGCAGCCCCTTCAGCACCGCCCGCACATCACTGGTCGGTGCCAGGTCACGCTGTTCGTAAAGTTGAGCCGGCTTCAGTCCGGGCCAGTCGGCGATGACGCGGCCGCCTTTGATCGCGCCGCCGGCCAGCAGCACCACGGTGCCGGTGCCGTGGTCTGTGCCGACCGTACCGTTGATGCGCGCCGTGCGGCCGAATTCGGTGATCGCGACGACCGTCGTGTCTTTCCAGCGCGAGCCGAGCCCTTTCTCGAATTCCTCGAAGGCGCCGTCGAGGCCGCCAAGGAGATTGGCCAGCCGTCCGGTGGCGCCGCCTTCGTTGACATGCGTGTCCCAGCCGTCGAAGGCAAGCGCCGCGATGCGCGGCCCGTCGTCGGCCGCCATCAGCCGCGCCGCGCCTTGCGCCGACTGCCGCATGCCGGCGGCATTGTCGAGGCCGCCTTTCGGTTTCATCGTCTTGCCGTCAAGAGCGTCCCCCGTTGCCATCCGGTCGGCGTCGAGGCCCTTCCGCAGCGCTGCCGCCAGCACCGGGTCGCGATGATCGTAGAGGTCGAGCACACGCTCGACCAAGGCATCTCCGGGCGTCGGCAGGGCCTGCGGGGCCCAGCCGAGCACCGGCGCGGCGCCGCGGATCACCAGCGGCGTCGATGGTCCGACCGCGAGGCCGCCGGCCTTGGCGATCCTGTCGCCGGCCGGCAGGCTGGCCAGCGCCCGGTTGAGCCAGCCGGTGGTTGCGTTGCCGGGGCCGGGCAGGCCACTCTCCAGCACGTCCTGTCCGTCGAAATGCGAGCGGTCGCGGTAGCCGGTCGCGGCCGCGTGCACCACCGTTGCCTGGCCCGCCCTGAACAGGCGCGCGAAGACCGGCATCGCCGGATTGACGGCGAAGAAGCCGTCGAGCGGCAATGCCGGATTGGCGCCTGAGAGCGAAAGCGCGATGTCGCCATGCAGGCCGGCATAGTCCGGGTCGCCGACCGGCCCGACCGTCGACAGCCCGTCCAGCGCGCCGCGCAGCACGATGACGATCAGGCGCGGATCGCGATTGCCGGCGGCCCGCGCGAATCGCGGCAGATAGGCCCAGGCAAACAGCGCGCCGCCGCTCATCAGCACCGCGCGGCGGGACAGGTTCGGGGTTTCGCAAAGAAGGCTCATGACCGCATCTCCCGTTAACTCACCGGCGCTGGAACTCTGGCGCCATCAACAGCAGCGCCAGGCCCTGCTGCCTGGACTCCGCGCGCGAAATCGCCTGGCGTGTCTCGGCCGACACGGACGTGCCGATCAGCGACGCCAGCATCTCGTCGGGGTTGCCGATGTCTTGCGCCTGCCGGGCTGCCTGCCAGGCGATATCCAGCCGGGTCTTGAGGCCCTCGGGGGAGGTCCATGCATCCGTCTGATCGGAGAAGCCGTTCGGCCCGGGCGGCTGCCAGAGCGGTTCGCCAAGCGCCCTCAGCCAGCGGAGCGACCTTTGTGGTTCGTTGCCTGCGGTGGAACCGATCGCGCGCCGCAGCGCCACGACATAGTCCAGTGGAGAACGAAGCTTCGCCAGCGGCGTCGACCAGGCTTCCGGCATGTCGATAAGCGCCACGGCCATCGCCAGCAGATCGCCATCGGTCTTCGTGAAGACGGCGGCCAGGCGAGCGATCGCTGGCGGTGGCGGATCGTCCGAGATGAAATGACGGGCGAGCTTGGTGGCGATGTGCCGCGCGGTGGCCGGGTGGCGGGCAATGTCGTTGAGCGCCGCTTCGGCCTGGCCCATGCCGCCGCCTGGATAGGTTTTGCCAAGCAGCGTCGCTTCGCCCGGTTGGTGGGTGTTGGCGTTGAAGACGAACGCGCCCGGTTCCCCGAGCCGCCCATTGCGGCCTGCCATTGTCCAGCCGGTCAGCATGCCGGCGAAGCTGGTGACGTCGGCCTGGCTGTAGCCGCTGCCGACGCCCAGCGTGTGCAATTCCAGTATCTCGCGGGCGAGGTTCTCGTTGAGGCCGCGACCGCGCCGCTTGCCGGCGCGGGAGTCCGGGCCGATCGACTGCTGGTTGTCGAGATAGAAAAGCATCGCGGGATGATGCTCGACCGCCAGCAGCATGTCGGCGAAGCGTCCGAGCGCGAAGGGGCGGATCGCCTCGCGCTCGAAGGCGCCGGCGCTTGCCCGCACGACCGGCGCCTTGGCGGCGGAGACGCAGAAATGGTTCGACCAAAAGCCGACCAGCCGCTCGACCAGACCGGCATCGGCATTGAGCGCCTTGTCGAAGCGGGCTTGTGCTTCGCCGCGATAGATATCGGCCTCCACCCGCGGCACGGCCGGCTTGCTGCCTGTCTCGCCTGAGCCGCCCGGCTCTTCAACGGCGGTCGGCGGGATGGTGGGTGCCGTCTTCAGATCCCTTGCCGCCTTGCGTTCCGCTGCCGCGGTCATGCTGGCCTGGATCGCCGCGGTGCTGTCCAGCAGCCCGGCATTCCTCGGATCGTCCGGAGAAATGAGCGCGATGTCCTGCTGCTTGAGCTCGGCCTTGAGGTAACCGCGCGGGTCGGCGGCGATCTTGCCGCGCTCGTCTCCGGGTCTTGCGCCCAGGCCGAAGCGGTTGAGCGCGACCAGGACGGGGTCCGGCGGCGTCGCATTTGAAGCGGTTAAGGCCAATCAAGCCTCCATCTCACCGGTCGGCGCTCGCCGCGTCGACCGGAATTGCTCCGGTCATCGGATGCTTCATTGATGCCGGCCGCAGCCCAGGCATCGCGAGGCGGTTCTTACCAGCGGGGCCAGTGGTGCCAGCGGTGGTACGGATGCCAGGCCGGGCCGATATAGACGCGCGGTCCACCCCAGTAGTAATAGCCAGGATAGATCACGCGACGGTTGGGCACGCAGCGGCCCCAGTAGTTGGGATGCCAACCAGGGCCGCAACCCCAGGCGACATGCTCGACGAGCGCGGGCGCCGGCGCGACCGGTGCGATGGGCATCGCCGAGGCGGCGCTTGCGGCGGCCGTCCCGCCGATGGCGAGCGCGGCCGCGATCGAATATTTCATCAGACTGTTCATGGGATACTCCCGAAAGCTTGACGTTTAAGAGAACCTGCCCGCCGCCAGAGGCGGTCACAGGCTTGTCCCTGCTTCCCTTGAACGGGCGTGGCCGCGCTTTCCGTCGCCTCTCACGGCGTTTTTTTTGCGGGCGGCTGCTTGCCGGCACGCCGAAGCAAGGCGTCGGCTAGCAGCTGGCGATCTTGCGGTGAACCCGACGCGGCGAACTCGATGATGCTTTGCTCCAGCCGGGTGCGCACGGTGACGTCGGCATTGCGCGCACGGGCCAGGGCGGCCGCAAGCGCGTTCGTGTCGAGGGTCGGTTGCTGCAGGAGGTTGGCAGCCTCGCGCCGCGCGGCCTGTCCATCGAGGATCACGTCACGGGATTGGCGGCGCACCTCGCGCAGCGCCTGGCGGAAGATCTTGCGGTCGGCCGCAGGCAGCCGACCACCCGCCGATTCCAGCGAAAAGCCGGGATTGGATTTGCCGATCAGCCAGCCGGCTCCGCCGGCCAACGCTCCGATCAGAAAGACATTCAGCACCAGGGATGCCGCTACGAGACGGGGGTTCATAGATCCTCCTCGACCTGGTCGGCGTCGGGGCCGGCATCGCCGAACGACGTCGCATTGGCGTCCATCACATAGTGGTCCGCGGCAGGGTCCGGCGTGACCACGGTGATCAGCGCCAGCCCTGCCACGGCGCCGGCCAGGCCGACACCTGCAAGCCCGAAGCCCAGCCACCAGAACCGCCGCCGCCGCTTTTGCCTGACCGAGGTAACGGCCCCGGAGACAATTGCGCCATAAAGTGTCGGGCTGGGTGCTTTGACCCGATGCCGGTCGAGCACGGTGTCGAGCCTGCTGGCGTGCGCCAGGATAGCGCGGCCCTCGTCGGTCTCGGCAAACAGTATCGCGGCGGCCTGCTCGGCAGCCGGCCAGCGATGCAATGCGCCGCCATAGGCATCCGCCAGCGCGGCAAAGCGCCCGGCATCCATCGGTCCTTCAAACGGGTTCTCAGCCATTTCTTTCCCCCTTCCGCCGGTTTGACGTGGCCCCCCACGTCCTTGTCCGCAAAGCCGGCGACTCCTGCACGGCCTCAGTCATCGCCATCGCCTCGGACGAGCATGGCCTGCAAGGAGCGACGACCCCGCGCGAGCAGGCTTTCCAGCGCATCGACGCTGATCTGCATGGCGCCGGCGGCCTCGATGTTGGACAGCTCCTGATAATAGACCAGCACGATCGCCTCGCGCTGGCGCGGCGCGATGCGCTGCAGCGCCTGATTGACCCTGCGCTCTTCGTCGCCTGGCGTTGCATCGGGAAGCAGCGCTTCATCGGCGACCTCCGGCAGTTCGTCCGTCGTCCATTCGCGCCGGCGCCGCAGCCGGTCGTAGCAAAGGTTGAGCGCGACCCGGTGGATCCAGGTGTCGAAACGCGCCTGTCCCTGGCGCCAGCCCGAGGCGTGGCGCCAGATGCGCACGAAGGTCTCCTGGGCGACGTCCTCGGCCTCCGCGGCATCGCCGAGCATGCGCGCGGCCAGGGCAAGGATGCGCGGCAGCTTGCGCGCCACCATCGTCTGCACGGCGGCGGGGTCGCCGGCGCCGATGCGCCGTACCAGTTCTTCGTCCGGATCGGCGCCCATCAATCGGGGCGCTCGAGACTGTCATTGTGCGCCATAACCTCTCGGTCATTGCTCCTGATTGGGAGCGGTTTTGTGGCCGGGCCTCTCGTCGGCGTCGAGCACGCCGTCGCCATTCTTGTCGAGCTTGGCGAAGCGCTTGGCGAGGAAGGCGTCGAGCTCGCCCCTGTCGACGAAGCCGTCCTTATTGGTATCCATGCGCGCGAAGGACTTGGCCGGGTCGCCCTTGGCCTTGCGCGCGGTCTGGAAAGCGGTCCACTCGGCGAGGCTGACCTTGCCGTCATTGTCCGTATCCGCCCGCATGAACGCCTTTTCCCTGCGCGCCTCGAACTTCTCCAGCGTCAGGCCGGACTTGGCCGTAGCTGAAGTGCCCGGCGTCTGGGCCGGCGCGGGGGCAGGGGTAGGCGGCGTCGTCGTCTGGGCGACCGCGGCCGCGGTCTGCAAACCAAGGGCAACGACGATTATAGTGGCGCGGATCATGCTCTCGTCTCCGGTTGACGCGGCCATTGGCGGCCACGATTCAGCCGTTAAACGCGGCGACGAGCGAAATCCGTCGGTCCTTTTGGACAGGACAGCAAATCCATCGGATCCGGCCGCGCCGGACCGCTTCCGAACAGAAGCGACGACTATCTCTGGTTGTCGACCACCACCAGCTGGTCCGGCTTGAAGCCGGCATGCTGCGGGGTCCAGACGTCGCCTTCGCGGTTGAACCAGTGGCACAGATACATGCCGGAGGCCGCACCATCGCTGACGGTCATTTCCGGGCCTCCGGATTTCAGCCTGACGACGTCTCCGGTCTTGAAACTATTGGGCATTTCGACCTCCCATGCTGACAGAGGGAGTTTCCCACCAAAGGCGATTCCCGACAATGGCCGAGCTGCGCCGATGACGTGGTACAGGGCTAGGAAGGCGTGAAAATTGATGCAACTTGCATGACACGCCGTGCAGCACTCCATGCGTGGTCGGATCGTGTCGAGGGCGTGAGGCCGAAGCGGGCGGTCCGATCGCTCCTTGTGTTCAATCGGTCTAGCGCTGCGGAGCCGGCGGCCGCGCCCGATTGGCGTGTCTTCTCAGGCGGAGAACGGTCATGGACCGTTTACCGGGCCACCGTGCTTTTGCCTTCGTAACCGCTGCCGACAGATTGTCCGCTTCAACCCTTCTGATCCCGGTTGGACGCGGCCTGTTGCCGCCTGCTCCGAAATCGACGTGATAGACCGTCCATCTCCTCGGCACGGGCCCGCGGATGGAAGCCCGGCTCGCTTTTTGTGGTTAGGACTTTGATGTCCGCAAGCCGGGCATGCGCCGACCGATGGGCGGGGGGCTTGGGGTTATCAGCCGGCGCGATCGCGAGACTGTCTGATTTGCCCGCTAACCCACAATCGACCGAGGTCCGTCCGGCCGGACGCATTGGTCCGAACGGGCCAAAGATATAGCCCCTTATTCCGTTGGGGCAGGTTGTCTGCGCCGGTGAACTTTTGCCGCCTGCCTCATTGCCTATGGCTGACCCATGGGCGGACCCCCTCAAACGAGCGGCCCCCGCAACAATTGGTTCTCGTGGAGAAATTTGGTGCCGCTTGCGTGACTCGAACACGCGACCCCATCATTACGAATGATGTGCTCTACCAACTGAGCTAAAGCGGCCCGGGAAGCGTCAGGCTTCCAGAATGGGCTGGGTGATAGACGCAACCGCTCCCTAATTCAAGATGGGCAGCGGTGAATTCCGGCCTTGTCGGCGGCAATTCCGATCTACGGTTACCGCGCGACGGGCGCAGGCGTTGCCTGCGGCGGCGTACTGGCCGACCGTCCTTTGCGCCTGGCTGGCCGGGGGCGGCCGCGCTGGCGGTGACGAAAAATGTTGATTTTCCAGCAAAAAATGCCGAAATGGCGTTGGATACGCCGGCAAGGCAGCCGCTCGCCCGTTGATCGATTGGCCGCCTGCGGCTAACGATCAGGGAACTGTGAGCGAACGCGCAGAGGGAGCTCGCTTGGACCCCATCGAGAAAGCTATCCGCAATGCCTTCGAGAAGGGCAATGCCGAGGACCGGGTGTTCCGCGAGAGGGTCTATCGATCCGCCTTTGCGGCGCTGGACCGTGTCTTGCAGGCCAATCCGAACATCACGGTCGAGGCCGCCATCGGCCGCCGCAAGGCGGTGCAGGCCAAGATCGCCGAGATCGAATCCGAATTCCTGCCGGCCATCCCCGATGTGACGCTGCCGCCGGAAAATGTCGCGCCGGCCGGCAATGCCGTGCCGGGGCCCCGCGTCGACTATCCGGCCGCGTCGACCGCGCCATCGGTCGACGCGCCGCGGCCACCGTCGCAGACCGCGCCGTCGCCCTCCATCACGGTCGACGGCCCGGTGCAGTCCGATGCTTCGGACCGGCCGCGCTCGCGCGTGCTGCCGCGCGTGCCCGACATCATGCCGGACGAAACGGCGCTTCCCGACGCGCCGTCGCTGGATGATTCGCCGGGCGCTCCCGTCGGTAATGGCGCCCAGGTCGCGCCCGATCGCGACGAGCGGAGAATCAGGGGCCGGCGGCTGCCGCTGACCGCGATCTTCGTCGTCGCGACGCTGCTAGCCGCCCTTGGCATAGGCGGCTATTTCGCGAGCCAGACCGGGGTCTTCAAGACGGCCGCGCAGCTCGACACCGGTCCGCCGGAACCGACGCCGACCCTTGACAGCGAGGATTCGTCGCAGCCGGGCGATACAGGCTCGCCCCAGAAGCCGGGCGAGGCGGATCAGTCGAAGAACTGGATCACCATCTTCTCGCCCGCCGACCCGACCCATGTCAGCACGCCCTCCGACGCCGGCGCCGACGTGATGAAGGACGATACCGGCCAGTTCCTGCGCATCCGCTCCGGCGCCTCGGGCTCAGCCATAGCCTTCGATGTCGGGCAGGGCGTGCTGGAGAAGCTTGCCGGCAAGCATGCCATGTTCGACATCATCGCCCGCTCGGAAGAGGGCAAGGAGACGCAGATTTCGGTCGACTGCAATTTCGGCGATCTCGGCGATTGCGGCCGCAAGCGCTACGCGGTCGGTCACGAACGCAACGAATATCTGTTCGACGTGCAGTTCGCCGACAAGCACCCAGGCGCCGCCGGCACCATCGCCGTCAACTCCGACTTCGACCAGAAGGGCAAGTCCGTCGACATCTACGAGATACGCGTTTCGATCGCGCAGTGATCACGTGTACTTATCGACGTGCGCGACGCACGCCACCCGTCGCTTCGCGCCAACCGCCCCCTCGGGGGAGTATCACGTGGCGGCTGCTCCCGACCGCCCCTTGATGGGGAAGGTCGCGCCGCGGGCGCGGCTGGGGTGAAGCGCCGACGTCAAACCTGTTATCAATCCAGCAGCGCCTGTAGCGTCTCAATGCGGTCGGCTTCGGCGGCCGGCTTGTCCCATCGCAGCCGCGAGATGCGTGGAAAGCGCATCGCCACGCCCGATTTGTGGCGTGTCGAGCGGTTGAGGCCTTCGAACGCCACCTCCAGCACCAGGCCGTTCCGGCGGTCGGCACGCACCGAGCGCACCGGCCCGAAGCGCTCGATCGTGTTGTCGCGGACATATTTGTCGATCTCTCTCAGCTCCTCGTCGGTGAAGCCGAAATATGCCTTGCCGACAGGCACCAGCTCTTCCGATCCCTCGGGACCGGACCAGACGCCGAAAGTGTAGTCGGAATAGAAGCTGGAGCGCTTGCCGTGGCCGCGCTGCGCATACATCAGAACCGCATCGATGGTGTGCGGGTCGCGCTTCCACTTGAACCACGGGCCTTTTGGCCGGCCTGCAAGATAGGGCGAATCCCAGCGCTTCAGCATCACCCCTTCGATGATCGGATGCGGCGGCGCCTGGCGCAGCCGCTCCAGCGCCTCCCAATCGGGAAACTCGACCAAGGGCGAGAGGTCGAAGCGGCCGGGGTCGAGGGTTTTGACGAAAGCCTCGAGCCGTTCGCGGCGCCGGGCAAAGGGCAGCGCGCGCAAATCCTCGCCGTCGATCTGCAGCGCGTCGTAGCAACGCATGAAGGCCGGATATTGCTGCTGGATTTTCGACGACACGCTCTTGCGGTTCAGCCGTTGCTGCAGGTCGGAAAAGGTGCCGGTCGCTTCGCGCGGGTCGCCGACCAGCAGCTCGCCGTCGAGCGCGGCTTCGAAATTCATGGCGGCGGCAAGGTCCGGAAAGGCGCCGGACACATCGTCGCCGGTGCGCGAATAGAGCCTGCGCACGCCGCTTTCGCACACGGCCTGCACACGGATGCCGTCCCACTTCCACTCCGCCGCATAGGCGGTGTGTTCGAGTTTCTCGAGGTCGCCGTCGTCGACGGCGTTGGAGAGCATGACCGGCCGGAACAGCGCGAGCGCCGCGCTTATAGGCTTCTCCGCTCGCCCTTCCAGCCAGGCGAACAACTCGGTGTAAGGCGGCGTCAGCCCGTGCCAGAGCTCCTCGATCTCGGCGACGTCGACCTTGCCGAGATCGGCCAGAGCCTGCTTGGCGAGCCGCGCCGACACACCGATGCGCAAGCCGCCGGTCACCAGCTTGATCATCGCGAAGCGCGCCGAGATGCCGGCGCTGTCCAACAGCCGCGCCAGCACTTTCGGCCCGTCGGAGCGGCTCGCCGCCTGCAGCTTGCCGACCACTTCGGCAAGCGTCGGCGCGTGGTTCGGGATATGCCCCGCCGGTTGCGGCCAGACCAGCGATACGGTCTCGGCGAGGTCGCCGACATAGTCGTAGGAATAGCCGAACAGCACGGGGTCCATGCGCTCGACCACCAGCGCGCGCAGCATCGCCGGCTTCACTGCAGCGATGTTGAGGTCCCCGGTGATCGCCGCCAGTGCCAGCCCGCGATCTGGGTCCTCGACACTGCGGAAATAGTCGGTGAGCAGCGTCAGCTTGCCGTTGCGCGACGGCGTCAGCACGAGACGGTCGAGGAGCTCTGCGAAGCGGTTCACGTCAATCGCCCTCGTCCTCGTACCCGACCAGGTGCAGCGGCTTCGCCGCGATGCCTTCGAGCTCGCACCAGCGCACCAGCGCCTCCTCGCGGCCATGCGTGACCCAGATTTCCTCCGCGCCTGTCTCCTTGATCGTGAGGATCAGCTCATCCCAATCGGCATGGTCGGAAATGATCAGCGGCAGCTCGACGCCGCCCTGCTTGGCGCGTTGGCGGATGCGCATCCAGCCTGACGCGAAGCAGGAGATCGGGTCCGGAAAACGCCGCGCCCAGCGGTCGGCGAACGCCGAAGGCGGTCCAACGACGATCGCGCCGGCGAAATCGGCCTTGCCGCCCCTTTCGACCGTGGCCGGCTCCAGCCGGCCGAGATCGATCCCCTGGCCCTGATAATATTCGCTGAGCTTGGCCAGCGCGCCGTGGATGAAGATCGGCCGGTCATAGCCGGCATCGCGCAGCAGGCGCATCACGCGCTGTGCCTTGCCCAGCGCATAGGCGCCGATCAGGTGCGAGCGTTCGGGAAATTGCGCCGCCGATTTGAGCACGCGGGCGATCTCCTCATGGTCAGGCGGATGGCGAAACACCGGCAGTCCGAAGGTCGCCTCGGTGATGAAGACATCGCACCGTATCGGCTCGAACGGCAGGCAGGTGGCGTCCTTCTGCCGCTTGTAGTCCCCCGAAGCGACAATGCGCATGCCCCGGTGCTCGACGCAGATCTGCGCCGAGCCCAGAACATGCCCCGCCGGATGAAAGGTAACGGCGACGCCGTTGACGTCGAGCGTTTCGCCAAGGACTGCCGGCTGCGTCGTTCCGGCAAAATCCTCGCCATAGCGCAGCCCCATGATGTCGAGCGTCTGTTGCGTGGCGAGCACCGAGCGGTGGCCGGAGCGCGCATGGTCCGAATGACCGTGCGTGATCAGCGCCCGCTCGACGGGGCGTACCGGGTCGATGAAGAAATCGCCGGGCGGGCAATAGAGGCCCTCCGGCCGGGATTTGAGCAGTTCGCTGGCGCGCATGCCTGGAAGATAGTGGCTAAATTCTGCGCGGGAAGCCCGTTGCAAGAGACTGCTGACTCATCCTAAAGCCATCCGCCGGCTCAGCATCGCCGGTGGGATTCTTCACGAATGAAACCGCTCCAGGCCTCGTCGGGCGATTTGAATGCCGATCGTCGCGCCGATTTCGCCGAGATGCTGCTTGCCTCGGGCGAGCCTGCCCAGGCGGCGGAACTTCTGCTCGGCGCGTTGGAACTCGCGCCGCAATGGGCCGCCGGCTGGTTTCGCCTTGGCGAGATGCATGAGGCGGCAGGCCTGCTCGACCAGGCGGCGCAGGCCTGGGCCATGGCGCTGAAGCTGGAGCCCGCCGACCGTCTTGGCGCCGCGCTCAAGCTTCAACTGATCGGCAAGGCGCCCGCCGTCACGGCGCCGCCCAGCGCCTTTGTCGAGACCTTGTTCGATCATTACGCCGACACTTTCGAGGAGTCGCTTGTCGGGAAGCTGGGCTACCGGCTGCCGGACTTCCTCGGCCAGGCTATCCGCAAGGCGAGGTCCGGCCGATTCCGGCTGGCCCTCGACCTCGGCTGTGGCACCGGCCTGATGGGCGAAAGGCTGCGCCCGTTCGTCGACCGGCTGGAGGGCTACGACATCTCGGGGGGGATGCTGAGGAAGGCAAAGGCCAAGGGCATCTATGACCTGCTTTCAAAGGCCGACCTTCAGCGTTTTTGCCACCCCGGCCTGGGAGCCGACCTCGTGGTCGCGGCCGACGTGTTCATCTATGTCGGGGCGCTCGAGGGAATCGTCGGCGCGGTTGCGGACATGCTTGCCGATGGCGGCATCTTCGCGTTCTCGGTCGAGACGCTTGCCGGCGGCGGTGATTTCACCCTGCGCCCATCGCGGCGCTATGCCCACTCCGAAGCCTATGCGCGACGCGTCCTTTCCGCCAACGGGTTTGCCGTCCTGTCGCTGGAAAGCATGGTTATCCGCCACGATCGGTGTGACCCGGTCGAAGGCCTTGCCATTGTGGCCGGCTTCCAGGCAAGAGCTGCCTCAAAGAAGAATTCGGCGACCGGTTGAGCCCGCGCTTGCTGCGAAAAAGCCTGAATGGCATGGTCGAGGTCGCGCGGGGCGGGTATCGAGTCTTTGTTCGCGCAATTTCGGGCGACATGCCGCTATGCACTTTTCCGGAATTGCTCCAAGGAGGGATCCATGCGCTGGACCATGGTTGCATTGGCGTCTTGCCTGACGGTCGCCGGCTGTGTCGGCGGCACGTCGATGGCCGAGCGCCAGGACGAGGATATTCAATCCTCCTTGCAATATGACGAAGTGCCTTGCGATCAGTTGCTGGCGCAGCGCAATCAACTGGCGCAGCAGAACAACCTCCCTGTCACGGCGAAGCCCAGCTTCTCCAATCCGGCGATGGGCTTCGGCCCGTTCACGCCGGATATGCGCTCCAAGGCATCGCGCGACAGCAACAAGGCGAGCGGTGAGATCGACGCCATGAACCGCTCGATCGAGCGCCGCGATTGCGGCAAGCCGAAGAAGAAGGAAACCTTCGGACTGCCTGGCTCGAAACCGTCCTGATGCCCGAAAGTGCGCAGCGGTTTCGCGAAAACGACAGCGCGCCGCCATAAATCAGTAGCCTGCCTCGCGGTCGACCAGATTGTCGAGCTTTTCGCCGCGCTCGAAGGCATCCATCTGGCGAAGCATGATCGGCGCCAGGTGGGTTGGGTCCGACGTCGCCGCCGCGTGCGGCGTGATGAAGACTTTCGGATGGCTCCACAGGGGGCTCGTCTTCGGCAGCGGCTCGACCTCGAACACGTCGAGGCTGGCTTCTTTCAGCGTCCCGTCGTCCAGCGCGCGCAGGATATCGGCATCCTTCTGCAGCCGGCCGCGACCGGCATTGATCAGCACGGCGCCGCCGAGGCCGTTGCGCCTGCGCAGTTCCTTCAGCACGCCGTAGTTGATGATGCCTTGCGTGTGCGGCGTCAGCGGCAGCAGCACGACGAGGATATCGGTGGCATTGAGGAAGGGGATCAGCCCGGATTCCCCGGAATAGCTCGAAACGCCCTTCATGGGCCGCTCGGTGCGAGACCAGCCGTTCACGGCAAAGCCGAGCGACAAAAGCACGGACGCCGCCGCGCGGCCGAGATGGCCGAGGCCCATGATGCCGACGGAAATGTCGCCGGCCGGGCGCTGCAGCGGCTCGTGCCAGATCTTCTTCGGCTGCTGCGCCCGATAGAGCATGCCGTGCCGATGGTGATCGAGCACCCGCCAGGCGACATATTCGGTCATGTATTGGGTGAGATTGTCGGCGACGACCCTGACGATCGGCACGGCTGGCAGGCCGGGATCGGCGAAGATATGGTCGACGCCCGCGCCGACCGAGAAGATGGCTCGCAGGTTGGGCAGCCGTGACAGCAGGTTCGGCTTGTGCTTCCACACCACCGCGTAGGCAATCGAGGGATCGTTGGCGCCGGCCGGCTCCAGCACCACCTCGCGCTCGGCCGCCAGCAACTGGTGCCAGCGCTGTGGATGAAAGGCCGTGACGGCAAGCAGGATTTTGCCCTTTTCCATCTGCGGATATGTCTTCCCTGTTTTGTCGGTCCTGGATTTGAGGAAAAGTGTGTAGCGGTTTTCCGTCCGGAGTTGCGCGAAATGCTATTCGCTGACCACGCCAGTCGGCGCCGTCTCGATCTTGAAGGCCGCCGCCATCAACGCCCGCGTGTAGTCCGTCTGCGGGCTGCCGAAAATCTGCTCGGAAGGACCCGCTTCGACGACCTTCCCATTGCGCATGACTATGACGTCATTGGCAAGGGCGCGCACGACCTTGAGGTCGTGGCTGATGAAGAGATAGGCGAGATTGTGCTTGGCCTGCAGGTTGCGCAGGAGATCGACCACTTGCGCCTGCACGCTCATGTCGAGCGCCGAGGTCGGCTCGTCGAGCATGACGAAGCGAGGATTGAGCACCATGGCGCGCGCGATTGCGATGCGCTGGCGCTGGCCACCGGAAAATTCATGCGGGTAGCGGTAGCGCGTCTCGGGATCGAGCCCGACCTCGTTCAGCACTTGGACGACCTTGTCGTCACGCTCGTCGGGCGAGAGTTTGGGCTCGTGAATGCGCAGTCCTTCCTCGATGATCTCGGCGACGGACATGCGCGGGCTCAACGATCCGAACGGATCCTGGAAGACGATCTGCAATTCGCGCCTCAGCGGCCGCATGGCGCTGAAGGAAAGCTGGTCGATGTCGCGGCCCTTGAAATTGATCGCCCCCGTCGACGAGATCATCCGGGCCAGCGCCAGGCCCAGCGTCGTCTTGCCCGAGCCGGACTCGCCGACGACGCCGAGCGTCTGGCCGGCGCGCACGGTGACGTCGATGCCGTCGACGGCTTTCACATTGTCGACGGTACGGCGGAAGAAGCCGCGCTTGATCGGGAACCAGACCTTGATGTCCTTGCCGGTCATCACCGCCTTTGCGTCCGCGTTCGCCGCCGGCGGCCTGCCCTTCGGCTCGGCGGCCAGCAGATGCTTGGTATAGGGGTGCTGCGGATTGGCGAAGATCTCCTTGGTCGGGCCGGTTTCGACGATCTTGCCCTTGGTCATCACGCAAACCCGGTCGGCGATCTTCCTGACGATGCCGAGGTCATGCGTGATGAACAGCATCGACATGCCCTTGCGGCTTTTCAAGTCCGCGAGCAGTTGGAGGATCTGCGCCTGCACGGTGACGTCGAGCGCCGTCGTCGGCTCGTCGGCGATCAGAAGCTCCGGCTCGTTGGCCAAGGCCATGGCGATCATGACGCGCTGGCGCTGGCCGCCGGAGAGCTGGTGCGGGTAGGCGTCGAGCCGTTTCTCCGGGTCGCGGATGCCGACTTCGTTGAGCAACTCCAGCACGCGCGCCCTGGCCTGCCGGTCGCCGAGGCCCTGATGCAGCTTCAGCACCTCGATGACCTGCTGCTCGACCGTATGCAGCGGGTTGAGCGAGGTCATCGGCTCCTGGAAGATCATGGTGATCTTGTTGCCGCGCACGCCGCGCAAGGCTTTTTCTCCGGCTGCCAGCAGGTCGGCACCCTGGAACAGGATCTTGCCCGACGGATGGCTGGCCATGGGGTAAGGCAACAGCTTCAGCACCGACAGCGCCGAGACCGACTTGCCGGAGCCGGATTCGCCGACCAGCGCCACGGTCTCGCCCTTGCCGATATCGAAGGACACGTGATCGACCGCCATCGACGATTTGCCGCCTTGCCCGAAGGCAACGCTCAAGTCGCGGACGGAAAGCAGGGCTTCGGTCATTGGAACGTCTTGCGCGGATCGAAGGCGTCGCGCGCCGCCTCGCCGATGAACACCAGCAGCGACAGCATCAGCGACACGGTGACGAAGCCGGAAATGCCGAGCCACGGCGCGTTGAGATTGCTTTGCGCCTGTTTCATGAGTTCGCCCAGCGAAGGCGAACCTGGCGGCAGGCCAAAGCCGAGATAATCGAGCGAAGTGAGCGTCGAGATCGCGCCGCTCGTCAAGAACGGCAGGAAGGTCAGGGTCGCCACCATAGCGTTGGGCAGGAGGTGGCGGAACATGATCGTCAGATTGGGCACGCCAAGCGCCCGCGCCGCGTTGACATACTCGAAGTTGCGCGCGCGCAGGAACTCGGCGCGCACCACGCCGACCAGCGCCACCCAGGAAAAGACCAGCATAAGGCCGAGCAGGATGAAGAAGCCCGGCGGCAGGATGGCCGAGATGATGAGCAGCAGATAGAGCACCGGGATCGCCGACCAGATCTCGATCACGCGCTGGAACAGAAGGTCGGTCCAGCCGCCGAAATAGCCTTGCACCGCGCCCGCGGCGACGCCGATCAGCGAGGAGCCCGCGGTCAGGATCAGGCCGAAAAGAACCGAGATGCGGAAGCCGTAGATGAGCCGGGCCAGCACGTCGCGCGCCTGGTCGTCCGTGCCCAGCCAGTTCCAGTTGCCGACGATGCAATCGGGATCGGCGGCCTTCTGCGGATACTGGCTGCAGCGCTTCTCCGCATCATATTCCCACGAAGGTTTGGCCGGGGCGGCTTCGGGGATGGCGTTGTTGACCGTGCGGTAGGAATAGCGGACCGGCGGCCAGATCATCCAGCCATTGGCATTGATTTCGTCGCGGATGACCGGGTCGCGGTAGTCGGTCACGGCATAGAAACCGCCGAACTTCTCTTCCGGGTAGGCGACCAGCACCGGGAACAGGATCTCGCCCTTGTAGGAGACGATGATTGGCTTGTCGTTGGCTATCCATTCCGAAAACAGCGACAGCACGAACAGGACCAGGAAGATCCAAAGAGACCAGTAGCCACGCCGGTTGGCCTTGAAATTCTGCCATCGACGGCGGTTGAGCGGCGACAGCCACGGCCGCCTGGTGCGTTTCGGCGCGCTTCCCGCGGCGGCCTCTGACATCAGACGTCTCTCCGCTCGAAATCGATACGCGGATCGACCCAGGTGTACATCAGATCGGACAGCAATCCGACGAGCAGGCCCAGCAGCGAGAAGATGTAGAGATTGGCGAACACGACGGGGTAATCGCGTTGCAGGACGGATTTGAAGCCGAGCAGCCCGAGGCCGTCGAGCGAGAAGATGTTCTCGATCAGCAGCGAGCCGGTGAAGAAAGCCGAGATGAAGGCGCCGGGAAAGCCGGCGATGACGATCAGCATGGCGTTGCGGAAGACATGGCCGTAGAGCACCCTGTGCTCGGACAGGCCCTTGGCGCGCGCCGTGACCACATATTGCTTGCGGATCTCCTCGAGGAAGGAATTCTTGGTGAGCAGCGTCGTCGTGGCGAAGGCGGACAGGACCAGCGCCGTCAGCGGCAGCGTCATGTGCCAGAAATAGTCGACGATCCTGGCCGGCCAGGACAGTTGGTCCCAATTGTCGGAAACGATGCCGCGCAGCGGGAACCAGTCCCAGAAGGAGCCGCCGGCGAACAGCACCATCAAGAGGATGCCGAACAGGAAGCTCGGAATGGCATAGCCGACGATGACGACGCCGCTGGTCCACATGTCGAACGCCGAGCCGTCCTTGACCGCCTTGCGGATGCCGAGAGGGATCGAGATCAGGTAGGAGAGGATCGTGATCCAGATCCCGAGCGAGATCGACACCGGCATCTTCTCTAGGATCAGGTTGAGCACCGAGATGTCGCGGAAATAGCTGTCGCCGAAATCGAAGCGCAGGTAATTCCACAGCATCATGCCGAAGCGCTCCAGCGGCGGCTTGTCGAAGCCGAACTGCTTCTCGAGCTTCTTGATGAATTCAGGGTCCAGCCCTTGCGCGCCGCGGTATTTCGAGCCGACATCGCCCGCCGCGTCGAAATTGGCCCCGGCGACATCGCCGCCGCCGCTGCCGAGGCGATCATTGCCTCCCTGGTTGTTGAGGCTTGCGATGACCTGCTCCACAGGTCCGCCCGGCGCGAACTGGATCACGGCGAAAGAGATTGCCATGATGCCGAACAGCGTCGGGATCATCAGCAGGACGCGGCGCAGGATATAGGCGCCCATCAGGCGGCCGATCCCGCGTGAATGATCATGTCAGGCTTTGCCAATCTTTGCCGCCTTGCCCTTGTCGACCCACCAGAGCGTTTCGACCGGAAAGCCGAAATCGGGTTTCTGCTCGGGGAAGCCGAACATGTCCCAAAAGGCGCTTCGGTGATTCGCCAGGTACCAACTTGGAATCCAATCGCGCCGCGCGCGCAAGACCCGGTCGAGCGCGCGCATCGCAACCGTCAGGGTTTCGCGATCCTTGGCGGCGCCGACGGCATCGATCAGCGCGTCGATGGCCGGGCTCGCTATGCCTGGCAGGTTCCTAGAGCCCGCAATGCCGGCGCTGCGCGAGTGGAAGAAAATCTCGAGATCGTCGCGGGTCGGCGTGGCGCCGAAACTGAAAGCAGCCGAGAGCAGATCGAAATCGTATGTCGATTGCCTGAGCTGGTATTGGGCTGAATCGACGAGCCGGATCGAGGCGTCGATGCCGATCGCCTTCATGTTGTCGACCCAGGGCGAATAGATCTGGACGAAGATGTCGTCATCGGCGAGGATCTCGGCCGACAGCCGCCCGCTCTTGTCGTTGACGACGAAATCGCCCGAACGTTTCCAGCCCGCGTCGCCGAGAAGCTTGGCCGCCTTGCCGAGCAACTGGCGGTCCCGTCCCGAGCCGCTCGACACCGCCTGGGTCACGGCCTCGCCAAAGGCTTCGGGCGGAATCTGATCGCGCAACGGTTCCAGCAAGGCCAGTTCCTGCGGCGAGGGTTTTCCCTCGGCGCGATAATCCGACTTTTCGAAGCAGGACTGCGAGCGCTCGTAGGAGCCGTAGAAGAAATTGCGCCGCGTCCATTCGAAATCGAAGCAGAGCGCGATCGCCTGCCGCACGCGGGGGTCGCGGAACTGCTCGCGCCTCTGGTTGACGGCGGTGGCCTGCATGGAAGGCACTTTCTCAGCGGGGAACTCGCGCTTCACCACCCTGCCGTCCTTCACGGCCGGAAAATCATACCCTGTTGCCCAGATGCGCGAGACGAATTCCTCCTTGTAGAGGATCTCGCCCTTCTTGAAGGCCTCGAAGGAGGCGTTGCGGTTCTGGTAGAACTCGATGCGGATGCGCTGGAAATTGTTCTGGCCGCGATTGACCGCAAGGTCGTTTCCCCAATAGTCCGCAACCCGCTCATATTCGATCCAGGCGCCGGCCGACCAGCGGCCGACCTTGTAGGCGCCCGAGCCGAGCGGCGGGTTGAGCTGCGAGGAATCGAACGGATTGGCGCTGAAGAAGGCCTTGGACAGGATCGGATACTGTACGACGTTGAGGATGGTGCGCGCCGTCTGCTTGCCGGTGAATTTGAGCTGCAGCGTGTGCGTATCCACCGTGATCGCGTCCTCGAGCTGCGCGAGCGGCAGCGAATAGTCCGGATGGCCCTTGTCCTTCAGCAGCTTGAAGGTGAAGGCCGCGTCCTCGGCCGTCAGCGGCGAGCCGTCATGAAAGCGCGCCTGCGGGCGCAGTGCAAAGGTGAAGCCGTTGCGGTCGTTGGAAAGCGTGACGCCTTCGGCGATCAGTCCGTAGACGGCGTCGGGCTCGTCCAGCGCCCTTGCCATCAACTGGTCGAAGCACAGCTCCATGCGCTGAGGAGCGGAGCCTTTCGGCACGAAGGCGTTCATCGTATCGAAGGTGAGCGGGCTCTGGTTGGCGCCCCAGTTGGGCGGCAGGAAATTGAAAGAACCGCCTTGCGGCGCGTTGACATCGACATAGTCGAAATGCGTGAAATCCGGCTTGTATCTGAGATCGCCGAAAGCCGACAGGCCGTGCAGTTTGACGCCCGTGGCGGTGTCCGCGAAAGCCCGGCCCGGCGCCAGCAAGGCGGCTGTCGCCGCGGCGCCGAGCGCCAGGAAGTCGCGGCGGGGAAGCACGTGCCGCCGTTCCATCAATTGCCGCTCTTGTATTTGGCGGCCAAGGCCTTTTCCTTGTCGGTGTCGATCCACCAGGAATCGATATCCGCGCCGCGGTAGCTGGGCTGCTTTTCCGGAATGCCGAATTTGTTCCAATAGGCCAACCACACCACCGCACGGTACCATTGCGGCACGCCATAGTAATTCCACAAAAGCACCCGGTCGAGCGCATGCGTGGTGGCGACGAGGTCGTCGCGGTCGGTGGCGAAGATGATGCGGTCGACCAGCGCGTCGACCACCGGATCCTTGATGCCCGAATAGTTGCGCGATCCCGGCGTGTCCGCCGCTTTCGAGCTCCAGAAGTCGCGCTGCTCGTTGCCGGGTGATTCCGACTGCTGGAGCTGACCTGTGATCACGTCATAGTCGAAATTGTCGACCCGGTTGATATATTGGGTCTGGTCGATGATGCGCAGACTGGCGTCGACGCCGATCTTGCGCAGGTTGGCGATCCAGTTGCCGGTCAGCACCTGATCCGTTTCGTTCCAGCCGAGGATCTCGAACTTGAACGGCTGACCGGTCCTGGCATTCACCATCTTGCCGCCCTTGATCACCCAGCCTGCCTGGGCGAACAGGTCGACGGCCTGCTTCAGATATTTCCGTTCCGCTTGCGGCGAGTCATAGACCGGCAGCTTGAATTCCCGCGTGAAAAGCTCCGGCGGCAGCTTGTCGCGGTATTTTTCGAGGATTTCCAGCTCCTTGCCCTGCGGCAGGCCGCTCGATGCCAGCTCGGTGTTCTGGAAATAGCTGGCGGTGCGGGTGTTGTAACCGAAGAACAGCGTGCGGTTCATCGTTTCGAAGTCGAGCGGATAGGTCAGCGCCTCGCGCACCAGCCGATCCTGGAACAGCGGCCGCCGCTGGTTGAGCATGAACGCCTGCATTGGCTCCGGCGACGTGGTCTTGAATTCCTTCTTGATGACGTCGCCGGCCTTGATTGCCGGGAAATCATAGAATGTCGCCCATTTCTTCGAGCTGTTCTCCCGTTTGATGTCGTCGAGCCCGCCCTTGGTGAAGGCCTGCCACGTGGCGTTGTCGTCCAGCATGTAGGTGAAGCGCTGGGTGTCGAAATTCTCGCGCCCGATCTTCACCGGCAGCCTGGCGCCCCAATAGTCGGGCACGCGCTGCCAGACGATTTCCGAACCCGGCTTGAAGCTGGAGATCTTGTAGGCGGCCGAACCCAGCGGCGGCTCCTGCGTCGGCTTGGTGATATCGCGCTTCTTGCCGTTGGCGCCGGTCCCTTCCCACCAATGCTTCGGCAGCACGACGAGGTCGCCGAGGATCTTGGGCAGCTCGCGGTTGCCCTTCTGGTTGAAATGGAACTCGACCTCGCGGTCCGAGACCGCGACCGCTTCGGTCACATTCTCGAAATAGCGGCTGTACATCGGGCTGTTGGCCTTCAGCACCTGGAACGACCAGATCACGTCTTCGGCGGTGATCGGCTGGCCGTCATGCCATTTGGCGCGCGGGTCGAGCCGGTAGGTCGCCGAGGAATAGTCGGACGGATACTTGTAGGCGTCGGCAATCAAGGGATGGCTGACGCCGCCTTCGTCCGTCGCCGGCTCCATCAGCGTGTCGTAGAGCAATCCGCCGCCGATGGGCTGCAGGCCCGCGGCCGGCGACCCTTGCACGATGTAGGGGTTGAAGCTGTCGAACGTGCCCTGGACGACGGAATTGTATGTGCCGCCCTTCGGCGCGTCCGGGTTGACGTAATCGTAGTGCGGGAAATTCTCGACATATTTCGAAGGCCCGATCAGCGAGGACGTCGTGTGCCAGTCATCGGCGAGACCGGCCTGGAGGCTGGCGGCGAAGGCGATCGCAAATGCCGATGCGAAAAGCGTGCGGAAGCGGCCAACCTTCATGGGGTCTCCTTCGTCGCGAAATTCAATCACCGCAATCTAGATCATCTGACGCCGGTGAAAACCGCAAGGGCCGCCTTTGTTGCCGTCCTTACAGCTTTCCTAACAGAAAAGCCGGGACGAACCCGGCTTTTCCAAGGAAGTCTCTATGACAAATTATTATTGAGCGGGCGCGGCGGGCTTGGCCGGAGCGGCTCCCTCGGCCGGCTTGGCGGCGCCGTCCGCCGGCTTGGCGGCGTCGGCGGGCTTGGAAGCATCGGCGGGCTTGGAAGCATCGGCGGCGGCCCCGGGCGCCGGCAGCGGCTTCGGATTGTCCGATAGCGTGCGAAGATAGGCGATGACGTCGGCGCGGTCTTCATCCTTCGGCAGGCCGGCGAAGCCCATCGCCGTGCCCTTCACGAACTTCTTTGGCGAGGTGAGGAAGTGGTTCAGGTTGTCGTACGTCCAATGTTCCTGGCCGCCCTTGGAGAAATCCTTCATGCCGCTCGAATAGGCAAAACCGGCATGCTCGGCGACGGGACGGTCGACGATGTCCCAGAGATCGGGACCGACCTTGTTCGGACCGCCCTTCTCACCCGAGTGGCAAGCCTGGCATTTCTTGAAGATGGCGGCGCCCGCTTCCGCCTTGGCGGTGGCGAGCAGCTCGGCGATCGGCTTGGCTGCGGCCGCGGGAGCGGCCGCACCGCCCTCGGTCTGCTCCTGAGCTTCGATGGCAAAGCCGGGCTTTTCGGGTGCCGGCGAGGCGAACAGGCCGTCCGAGACGAGACCTATCGAAAAGATGACGAAGCAGGTTCCCAGAAATCCGCCGAGCAGCTTGTTGACTTCGTTGGAATCCATACGCCCCTTGCTCCCTTTTCCGGCGGACCGTCCCGTCCACTCCGTCCGTCGGTATCGCGAACTGCCTCGAAAGGCCAGTCAAATCGGGCGGAAACTAGGTCTTTTGCTCTGGCGTTGCAACACCTATAAGGGCGCGTCCAGTGAGACCTTTTGCCACTTTTCCATCCGCATTTTTCGACCGCCCGGAAATCTGATGTCAACCCTGATCCTTATCCCCGCCCGCATGGCCTCGACGCGCTTGCCGGGCAAGCCGCTGGCCGACATCGCGGGCGCGCCGATGAT
>Ga0315336_1002453_pt1 | contig 28247 bp, 20 predicted proteins | sample ASW5metaG_FD_204512 | JGI IMG/M metagenome (GOLD analysis project Ga0315336, IMG submission 204512) | Ammonia-oxidizing marine archaeal communities from Monterey Bay, California, United States - ASW #5 | ecosystem: Environmental > Aquatic > Marine > Intertidal zone | place: USA: California... | reverse complement strand
AGCTCACCGGAGTAGCTATGGTGCCCCTCACCGTGTCGAAGACGAGCACAACACGTCCTCCCACGATCTTGAGTTCGTCTTCGCTGGGAAAATCGGTGAGATGTACGAGCGTCCGCGCATCGAGTCCACCAAAATCCAGCGCGACCTCCCCGTAACCGAGATCCGCAGCGGATTTGTAGCCCCCGACGACCTGCACGTCGTCGACGAAGTCATCATAGGGGATGAAGACCTCTACGGTGCGTGGATCAATCTGGAGGAATCCGAGATCAGGAGCGACCGTGTTTTTTTCTGAGCAACTCGACACCGCCCCTGCGCACATCATGATTGTCGCCAACAAATATCGCTTCAAATCGACTTCCTCAGATTATTCAGACATCCAGACCCTCGGCATCCGCGCCGTGAAGCCTGTAAGGATCTCGTAGCTGATCGTTTCTGCCAAGTCCGCGACCTCGTCCAATGGGAGGGCGAGGTCCCCGTCCGAGCCGATCAAAGTCGCCGTATCTCCCGATTCCACTCCGTCGACGCCGGTAATGTCTACCACCGTCATGTCCATCGAGATCCGTCCGATGATCGGAACCCGCTGGCCGGACAGTAGCACACTTCCGCGATTCCCAAGGACCCTCGGAAAACCATCTCCATAGCCGATACCGAGCGTGGCCCACCGTTCGGCTCCGGAGGAGCAATAAGTGGCTCCGTATCCCAGCGTGGTCGCCTCGGGCACCTCTCGAATGAGCGTGACGCGCGCTCGGACCCGAACCACCTCTTCGGGTTCGGCGACACCTGCGCCTACCGAACCCCCGTAAAGAAAAATGCCAGGCCGGACGGCGTCCGAGGCGAACATCGGCGATCGCATCGCCGCTGCCGCGTTGCAGGAGTGGACAAACCTTCCCGCTTCGGGCTTCAGTTGCTCGAGCGCCCCCATGAATCTCTCCCACTGAGCCCGGGTCGCCCCGTCGTCCGCCAAGTCCGCCGAATGAAAGTGGGTGTAGCATCCTTCCCAGTTCGCCTTACTGGAAGCTCTTTCCGCCAAGGCGGTACCCCACTCCTCAACGCGGCGCCAGTCGAACCCAGACCGGCCCATCCCCGTATCGACCTCTACATGAAATCGACCAATATGCCCGGTCTGCGCTGCAGCGGCCGCCACAGCCTCTACGGAGTCCAAGTCCGATACGGTAAGGGTGAGGTCATGCGCCACGGCCGAGTCGTATGAGCCGGGCGGCACAGGGCTGAAAACGATCACCGGGGCCGCGACGCCTGCACGGCGCAACCTCATGCCCTCCTCTACCGTTGCGACGCCGAACCCCCATGGGTGCTCGGACTCCAACGCTCGTACGACGTCCTCCATCCCCAATCCATAGCCATCCGCCTTGACCATGGGGATGACCGTGGCCGCATCTCCGATGGATTCACGGATCCCTTGGAGATTCCGGCGAAGCGCTCCGGGCCGCACTTCCACCCAGGCCCGTGCTCGAGGGTCCGTTGACATATCCGTTGAAAGAAGCGAAAAGGTATGCCCTGATCAAGTTCCGTTTCTCCACGCCAAAAGATCTAGGAAAACGCGAATGGACTCCGATGACAGCAATCCCGACAGGCCGCACCTGGGCGCGGGTCAGATGGATCGCGCCGTGGAACTCGTGCGCTTTCTCAGAGTCAAATGCCCCTGGGACCGCGAGCAGACCCCTCAGAGCTTGGTCCCACATCTTCTCGAAGAGGCCCACGAGGTCGTGGACGCCATTCGAGAGAGCCATGACGACGACCTGGAGGGTGAGCTGGGCGATCTGCTTCTCAACCTCTCCTTTCAGGTCGTACTCGGCGAAGAGCGCGAAGCTTTTACGGCCGCCTCGGTCATGGAGCGGCTGGAGAAGAAAATGTGGGACCGACACCCACACCTCTTCGGTCTCGGAGAGAAAGAGGACTGGGAGGTCCTGAAGGCCAGAGAGCGGCAGGAACAATTTGGAGAGGAGGGTGCTTCTGTCCTCGCCGGCATACCCGCAGGCCTGGATCCCTTGCACAAGGCCCACCGCATCCAGGACAGGGTCAGTGGGGTGGGGTTCGACTGGGCCGACGCGTTAGGAGCTCTCGACAAGGTCCACGAGGAGGTCGGTGAGGTCCGGGAGGCTCTCGCTCGCGACGGCTCCCCCCACCTGGAACTGGAAGAGGAACTCGGAGACCTCCTCTTCGCGGTCGTGAATCTCGTGAGGCTGTCGGGAAGCCATTCCGTGACCGCGCTCGAGCACGCCAATCGCAAGTTCTCGCGCCGATTCGAACGCCTCGAGGCCATGGCGGCCGAATTGGACGTTTCGATCCCAGACGCCACACTCGACGTGCTCGACGCCATCTGGGACGAAGTGAAGATCGAGGAAGGCTGAATCGGGTCAGCCCCGTTTACAAAGCGACCCGTGAGAAAGCCATTACGAGGCTCACCGTTCGACGCATCAACGCTTGAAGCTGGGTGGGCAGCGAGATGGTCAATATCAGGACCTGGGATCTCACAGAGCCTCCTCAGATCAACCTACCGTCATCAACCGGGAGCGAATGGCCCGTAACAAACGATGCACCTTCCGAACACAACCACAGCGTTGCGGAGGCAACCTCTTCTGGTTGTCGGAACCGTCCCACCGGATGCATGGCCTTATATCGTTCGGTGACCTCTTCATTGGCGGAAAATGCCCGGGCCACCACCGGAATTTCCACCGGTAACCAGCGCAACTTTTGATTCAAATTGAAGAATCATCGTCAGGGCACCAAACGGTTTCTGAGCCGCGGGAAAGGAATCATCTCCCGAACGTGAGGTCGTCCCGTGATCCACGCCACGGTCCGTTCCAGCCCGAGTCCGAACCCCGAGTGCGGGAAGGTTCCATATCGCCTCAGGTCCAGATACCAGGAGTACGTCTCCTCGGGAAGTTTTTCCTCCCGAATTCGGGCCAACAGCTTGTCGAGATCGTCCTCACGCTGACTCCCTCCGATGAGCTCACCGTATCCGCGCACGAGTAGATCGTCACATCGGACCGTTCTCGGGTCGTCCGGATTTTCCTTCATGTAAAAGGCCTTCACGGCCTTCGGGTAGTCGTGGACGAAAACGGGCCGATCGAACTGCTCGGTCAGCAGCATTTCGTCGGGCGCACCGAGATCGCGACCCCACTCGATCTCGCTTCCCTTCTCCTGCAGAAGTGCCACGGCATCCGTGTACGAGATGCGTGCGAAGGGCCGGGCAAGCGTCTCCAACTCTGAGGTATTTCGCTCCAGGACGGCAAACTCACGACCACACCGGTCGAGCGCCCTCTCCGCAAGGTAGCAGACCAAGTCTTCCTGGAGGCACATGTTGTCATCCGAGTCGGCGAAAGCGACCTCCGGTTCAAGCATCCAGAATTCGGTCAGGTGTCGGCGGGTCTTAGATTTTTCAGCGCGAAAAGTGGGGCCGAAGCAATACACCTTCCGAAAAGCGGGGCACGCCGTCTCGACGTACAACTGACCGGTCTGAGCCAAGAAGGCGGGTTCGCCGAAGTAGTCGGCCTCGAACAGCGTGCCTGCGGATTCGCCGATTGCACCCGTGAGGATGGGCGTGTCGATGCGGACAAAGTCCCGATCGTAGAAGAAGTCATGTATGGCCTGTTCGACCTCGTGACGAACCCGCAGACCCGCTCGCTGGAGGCTGGACCGAATCCAGAGATGGCGGTTGTCCAGGAGAAACTCGACGCCGTGCTCCTTGGGCTGGATGGGGTACCCTTCTGAAGCCCCGAGCAACTCCATGCCGGTCACGCCGATCTCATGTCCGCCGGGTGCGCGCGGCTCTTCTCGTACCTCGCCGCTGACTGTCACAGAACATTCCTGCGTGAGCGCCTCTAGGAGCACCCATGCATCTTCGGGAAGCTCCGCTTTGAGAAGAACGCCCTGAACGAGCCCCGTTCCGTCTCGCACCACGATGAAACCGACTTTTCCGTGAATGCGGGTGCTCTCGACCCATCCGAGGATGGTAACCGACTCTCCCACGTGGTCGCCGAGCGACCGGACTTCCGTGACGCCTTCCTGACTCATATCGCTCGATTTCTGGAGTTCGATGTCGGTTCTCGCCGGCCGGAGAGTAGTCGCGTTACCCGACGGAGAAAAGCTTCAGCCGCTCTGCGTACCGATGGTCCATCAACTCCCTGATCCGAGTGACGCCCTTCCCGCTTAACTCCGGGTCGATTTCGACGAGACTCCGGGCCCGACTCTGGGCCTCCACAAGCAGACTCTCATCCCGCGAAAGGTCGGCGAACCGGAGAACAGGATCCCGTCCGTGCTGTTGGGCGCCGAAGAGGTCTCCCTGCCCGCGAATGCGCAAGTCGGCATTGGCCACCGCAAAGCCGTCGGACGTGTCTCTGAAAATCTTGAGTCGCTCGGCCGCGGCCTCGCCCGGTTCGGCGATGAGCACGCAGTAGCTTTTTGCGGCCCCACGCCCCACCCGTCCCCTCAACTGGTGAAGTTGGGACAATCCGAAGCGCTCAGCGTGCTCCACCACCATGACCGACGCGTTAGGCACATCGATGCCGACTTCGATCACCGTCGTGGCGACCAGCACATCCAGATCCCCGGCAAGGAACGCCCGCATCACCTGATCTTTATCCGCGCTGGACCGTTGTCCATGAATCAGGCCGACGCGTCGGTGCTGGAAAGCCTCGGTCGAGAGGCGTTCATACTCTTCGGTGGCGGACCGGAGGTCCATCTTGTCCGACTCCTCGACCAACGGGTACACGATGTAGGCCTGACGTCCCGCCTCGAGTTCCTCGTCCACCAAGCGGTGGACCTCGTCTCGCTTGCTCGGATACCGGAGCAAAGTCTTCACAGGCTTCCGGCCCCCGGGCATCTCGTCGAGAAGGGACAGATCGAGATCTCCGTATAGCGTCATGGCCAGCGATCTGGGGATCGGCGTGGCCGACATGATGAGCATATCCGGAGGAATTTCCCGCTCTCCCAACACCATTCGCTGTCTTACGCCGAAGCGGTGTTGTTCGTCGACAACCACCAAGCCGAGGTCATGGAATTCGACGCCCTCCTGGATCAGGGCGTGCGTGCCCACAGTGAGTGCTGCGGTACCGTCGCTGAGTGCCCCCAGGACCTTCTTCCTCTCCGAAGCCTTCAATTGGCTCGTCAGTATTTCGACGCTCAGGCCGAGAGGCTCCACCAGAGCTCTCATCTTGCGTGAGTGCTGCTCCGCGAGCAGCTCAGTCGGGGCCATAAGGACCGCCTGGCGTCCACTCTCCGCCGCGAGGAGCATCGCAAAGAGCGCGACGATCGTCTTCCCCGACCCGACGTCCCCTTGCACAAGACGGTTCATCCTGTGGTTCGAACCCATGTCGGCGTAGATCTCGCGGAGGACCCTCGCCTGAGCCGCTGTCAGCTCAAAAGGTAGCGCCTGATGCAGAGGCCGGATGAGCTCGTTGGTACGCTCGAGGACGAGCCCAGGCTTCTGGGCGGTCTCCTGGTAACGAACTTGAGCCTGCACGAGTTGGAGAAAGAACAACTCGTCGAAGGCAAGGCGGCGGCGAGCGGCCTCGACGGTGCTCAACGAGGACGGTCGGTGGAGCGCCCCGAGGGCCTCACCGAGGCCCGGCAGCGAGAGTCCCTTCCGTTCCGCCGCAGAGAGATACTCCTCCTCGGCTACCTCCGTCAGGAGCGCGTCGAGATTCTTCTCGAACAGCCCGCGCAGGACCCACTGCGGGACCTCTTCGCTCGCCGGATAAGTGGCGAAGACATGGCCCTTGGTCACCTGATTAGGAGCCTCGTCCGTGGCGCGAGCCAACACCGTGAATTCTCGCGGCTGAAGCTGCCTCCCGTTGAAGAATTTCACAGGCCCCGTCACCAACAGCAAATCACCTTCCTGAAGCTTCCGCTCCAACCAAGGCTGCCCGGGCCAAGCGCACGTAATCATCCCCGAATCGTCCTGCAGGACGGCTTGAAAGATGCGGAGCCCCTTACGGGTGGGGATTACACCCTTGGAGCGCACCCGACCAACCGCGGTGACGTCCGCACCAACCTGGAGGTCCTCCATCGGCTGGATCGTGGAGGCGTCGTCGTAGCGCCGCGGCACATGGTAAAGGAGATCGCGGGCAGTCACGATTCCCATTCGCCCCAGCGCCTCGGCCCGAACCGGACCCACCCCCTTTAGAAACTGGACCGGCTTGTCCAGCCGGAAAAAGCTCACTCCTCGAAGACCCCCTTTACGAAGTCATTGGGATCGAATTCGGACAGATCGTCGATCCCCTCTCCGGACCCCACGAGCTTGACCGGCAGGTCGAACTCCTGTTGGAGACCCACCACGATACCACCCCTCGCCGTGCCGTCCAACTTGGCCAAGATGATGCCGGACAACGCTACCGCGCCGCTGAAGGAGCGGACCTGGGCCACAGCGTTTTGGCCCACGGTCGCATCCAATACGATTAGGCATTCGTGTGGCGCTCCCTCGCAGCGTCGGCGGATCACTCGATCGACCTTCTGGAGCTCCTCCATGAGGTTGCGCTGGGTGTGAAGACGCCCCGCAGTGTCCACCAGAACGACGTCCACCTCCCGGGCCTTGGCAGCAGCGATGGCGTCGAACGCCACGGCAGCCGGATCGCCCCCCTGTTGTCCCGCCACGAAGTCGGCACCGACCCGCTCCGACCACACTCGAAGCTGCTCTACAGCCCCAGCCCGGAAAGTGTCCGCCGCAGCGATCATGACGCTGCGACCCTCACTCCGGATACGGTGGGCCAGCTTGGCCACGGAGGTGGTCTTGCCCACCCCGTTGACGCCGACGATCAAGTAGACGGTCGTGCCGGTGTCCGCCAGTTGAAGATGGGAAGACCGGGCCGGCTCGAGGATCCGGCCGATCTCATCCTTGAGGGCGCTCCTCAACTCCGGGCCGCCGGAAATCTTACCTCTGCGGGCGAGCACATCGACATGATCGACGAGCCGCATCGTTGCGTTCACGCCGAAATCAGCCGCCAGAAGGCGCTCCTCCAGTGACGCCAAGGACTCGTGGTCGACACCCCCGACTGCGACCCGAACATCGGTCAGAGCAAGATCGACCGCCCTCCTCCACAGGCCCTTCTTCTTCTCGCTCCCCCGCTTGAACAATCGAGCCATCGTCGGTCCCGGCTCCTCCCCCTACCTCAGCCCGCCCCGCCGGCGGCCGATCCACTCGGCAGAAAGGAGCACGAGGATGAGAAGATACGGGCCCGGGTGGGTCCGTAGCGGCGGGCTGAGCCCCCCTCTCGTCTGGCGCCGTTCGTCCTCCTCCGTTGCCGCTGTTGAGATGTCCGCGGGACGGCGGAGAAGCTCGAGGTTGTAGCCCTCGCTTTCGATCCGGCCACTCCCGAGCGCGCCTTCATCTCCCGCGCGAGTGGTGCGATACGAATATTCGGCGACGGGAAGCGGCCTGGTCCGCGCCAGCCCCGCGCCGTCCACTACCACCGTTGTATCGAGCACCACGGAGTCGCCCCGGGTGAGCGTGAGTCCAACAGTTTCTCCAATCGAACCGGGGGCTCGCCATTCCATGGGCTCACGAGAACTCCATACGCGCTTCGACGGCCGTACACCCGTGGTCCCGTCCTGCGGCACAGTGGCGAGCAGCCACCCCGCTACGCCAGCCCACAACCGACGGTACGCCTCCCGATCAGGACCGTCACGGAACGCCCATCGCCAAAAACCCGATGCCAAGACCACCACTCGACGGCGCCCTCGGTTCTCGTTCAACGCGAGCGCAGCCTGGGCGATTCCAATCCCCTGCCGCTGCAGCGGGATCGGGGTCGGCGGAACCCCTGGACTCAGGGGAAGGACATCGGTGAGTGGCGGGATCCCCGTCAGATCTGCTCCAGAAAGGCTGGCCGCGAGCGCAGAGGGAGGCAAATCAGGCATCGCATACCACTCTCCGTCCAAGTGTGGGCGGGCCTCAACGCCCGAAGCGAGGGCTCCGGCCGGGTCGGATGGAAAGACTATCGCTCTCGGGGCTTCCGCAAGAGTCGTGCTCACCCAATCCGGCGCTCCCGCACCGAGGCCGTGAAGCACAACGAAGTCCGCCCCGGAAAGGGCCGCCCGCACCTCGGTCTCATCCACCGGGGGTCCCACTTGGGCGCCCGAGCCCAAGCGAAGAAATCGGCCTCCGCTAATATCGAGAAACCCGCGGGCATCGAGTCCCGTCACCTGAGAGAGCACCGGAAGCAGAAAACGAGGCTCCCAATCGGGCTGAAGAGAAAGAAGTACCAGACCGCCCTCCTCCGGGTCGACCTCCGTGTAAGCGGACTTGGCGTCGTCAGCTTCGAAGAGGTCGCCAGGCAAGCTCGCCAGCAAGCGATAACGGAGCCAGCCTATGCCTCGGGGAGCCGGCAAGCGGATCGTAGCCGTGGCCAGAAGGCCGGGCTCAGCCGGCAGGACCCCCGCTGAGGCAACGAGACGATCCTCCTCCCAAACCTCGACGCCGATCGTATCTCCCGGATTGGTCTCCTCAGAGAACAGGGCAATCCCGACGGAGAGGGGCTCCCCAGATTCGGCGCGGGAGGGAAGTTCGAAACGGGCTATTCCCGCGTTACGGACAGGCCCCCCCCTCCTCTCGATCTCGACGCCGAAGGGGAATCGACCACTACTGAACTCCGCTTCCACCGGATCGTCGAGTCTGAGATCCGAGAGAACCGTGACGTCCGTGGCTCCGGCCTCCGCCGCACGGGCAAGCGCAGGCGCCAGCCGCGAGGCAGACGCTATGGGAAGCAGGGCATCCAGAGAGTCGGGAGGGATGACCCGTGGAGTTTCACCGAAGAGTAGGACCTGGGCGCCCAACCCCGCGAGTTCGCGGACCCGCTCCAACGTCGACGCCCAGTCATGGTCGCTTTCCGACGTAGCGGCCGACATGCTGGCCGATGCGTCCAGCAGGACCCATCTGCCGTCGGCCGTACTGCCCCGCGGGCCGCCGGGCAGCCGGGGGTCCCAAAGCAGGAGAAATACCAGTACGAGAACCAACGCACGGAGTGTGGCGAGGAGCCTCCGGCCGGGGATCGGGAGTTCACGGCGAACGTAGATCCACGCGGCGAATCCCCCCGCACCAGCCACCAGAATTCCAAAGGCCAGCCAAGAAAGGGTCACCGCACTGATGCGTCAAGCGCGTCACCCTCGCCAACAACGTTCATGGTAAGCTCGCGACGTTCCAGGGGAGGGGAAGTCGATCGAGAAGGGCCAGCCGCACGCCGCTCTGAGCCTCCCACAGGTCCCACTGCTCTTTGGGAACGGGATCACCGGCCGGCAGATCGATGGCGAGCGGATCCGCGGGCGTCCCACGAACGCGCATCTCATAGTGGAGGTGGGGGCCGGTCGCGAGGCCGGTCATCCCCACGTATCCAATGACGTCCCCCTGGTCCACTTGGCTGCCCACCCTTATCCCACTGGCGAAGTTATTCATGTGGGCATACCGGGTAGTCCATCCATTGGAATGCCGAACTACGATCGTGTTGCCGTAGGTGTTCTGCTTCTCCCGCTCAATCACGACACCGTTTCCGGTCGCCTGCACGGGGGTTCCGGTGGCCGCTGCGAAGTCCACACCGCGATGCGCCCGCCATATCCGCAATACGGGGTGGAACCGGTTGTTCGTGAAGCGGCTGGAGATCCGGTAACGAAGCGCAACCGGGCTGAGAAGGAACGCGAGCCGCACGGAGTTCCCATCCTCGTCGTAGTAGGTACCGGCTCCGTCTCCGTTGGGGTCGAACCAGACCGCCGAGTAGGCGCGCCCTTGGTTCACCAACTCCGCCGACAAAACGTGCCCGACGCGCATGGTCCCGTCGGGGCGAACCGCCCGTTCGTAAGAGAACCGGTAGAAGTCCTCCGGCCGGATCTGCCGGACAAAGTCCACTTGCCACTGAAAGATATCGCTGAGATCCAGGAAGAGCTTCGCCTTGTCCCGGGGATCCACCCCTTCCAGGCCCTCGCTCCCGATCACGGCATCCCAAAGAGACAACCCGGACTCGATCTCGCCGGACGCCCACACCGTATCGGTAACCACTGGCGTGGCCATCGCAAGCGAGTTCCAGCCTCCAGTGGATGGCATCATCCGGACGGTCAAGTCGGCGTCGAGGGTGATATCCACCGCCCGCAACTCGGAGGGTGCCGCGGTGAGCCAACGGAAGGCCACTTCGGTACCAGGCCGAAGACGGCGCGGATTGGCACCCTGAGGAAGGGCGCGGACGAAGCTGTATTGGTCGTTGGCGTCCAACACACCGGCCAGGAGATCGCCAAGCGTCTCGTCCCGGTTCAGCGATCGGAACTCGACCCGCTCGGGCGCCGCCGCGAATACCGGCGCCACGAGGCCCACCGTGGGCACCTCTTTCCCTGTGAACAGGACGAACGCCAAGCTTGAACCCATAAATCCGAGCACACCGATGAGTCCCAATATCTTGGAGCCCGCGTTCACCCAGCCTCCTTCAACAATCGTTACCGCTGGGAGCCCGCGTTCGTGCGGACCCACATCGTTGCCGCCCTCATACCGCTTTCGCCGTCACACTGCGGCGAATCAGTCCATCTGCCGCCGGATGAACGTCGGAACGTCCAACTCACCAACCTGCGCCACCGTCACGATCCGCTCCGGCGGTCGCGGAAGGGGAACCACACTCACAGGTCCTCCACCGACGGCCGCCGCCTGAAGAAGCGGCTGCACTTGGCGCTGTGGCAATGGGGCCGGGGTCTGCCTTCCGAAGTCCGGCCGAATCACGTCGGCGAAGCCGGTGGCGATCACCGTAACCCGAATCTGTCCTTCCAACTCCGGATCATGGACCGCGCCAAAAATGATCTCCGCCTCATCTCCGGCCTCTTCTTGAATAATAGTTGATATCTGGTGCACTTCGTCAATGGCGAGATCCATCCCCCCTGTGATGTTGATCAGCACGCCCTGCGCACCGTGGATCGATACGTCGTCTAACAACGGCGAAGAAACAGCCTCTTGTGCGGCCTCCTGTGCCCGGTTGTCGCCCTCTCCGAAGCCCGAACCCATGAGGGCCGGTCCGCGGCAGGCCATGATGGTTCGAACGTCTGCGAAGTCCACGTTCACCTCGCCTGACACCCGGATCAGATCGCTGATGCCTTGTGTCGCGTGCAGAAGCACCTCGTCGGCCTTTTTCAAGGCGTTCCGGAAAGAAGTTCCCCGTGGCACCACGGACAAGAGACGGTCGTTGGGCACGACGATCATCGTGTCGACCGTCCTGCGAAGCTCAGCTAGGCCTTGCTCGGCCTGGCGCTCCCGTTTCTTCCCCTCGAAGGAGAAAGGCTTCGTGACGATGCCGATGGTCAGGGCACCCATCTCTCGGGCGATCTCGCCGATGATCGGGGCGGCTCCGGTACCGGTTCCGCCACCCATACCGGCCGTGATGAAGACCAAGTCGGCCCCCTCCAGCACCCTGCGGATCTCGTCCTGACTCTCGGCAACGGCTTGGCGGCCGACTTCCGGCCGGGCGCCCGCGCCAAGCCCGCGTGTCAGTTTCTTGCCGACTTGGAGCGTGACCTGCGCGCGCGAGCCCTTCAGCGCCTGGGCATCCGTATTCGCCGTAATGAACTCGACGCCCTCCAGATCCTCATCGACCATTCGGTTGACGGCGTTTCCGCCGGCTCCTCCAACCCCGACCACCTTCATCCGTGCGGTCTGGATCGGGGTGTCCTCGAATTCGAAAATCATCATTATTTGGCTCCCATGGATGTGTGGTTCGTTTTGATTCACGGTCGATGTCCCGAGTCGGTTGTTCGTCGGAGCACTAGAAAAATTCCTTCAACCACGATCCGACCCTGGACACCAGGCCGGACGTGAGCGTCGAGGCGCCATCCCCAGTTTCCTCGTACCGATCGGCGCCATACAGCACGAGTCCCGCAGCCGTCGCGAACTTGGGCCTTCCCACGGAGTCGGACAGTCCCGACAGGCCTTCGCCGGGAAAGCCACTGCGTACCGGAGCGGCGAACACGTGCTGGGCTAACTCCACAGTCCCGAACAGCGTTGACGCTCCTCCGGTAAGGACGATGCCCGCACCGAGTTTGCTCAGCAGGCCCTGGCGTTCGAGCTCGGCGTGGACGAGGCCGAACATCTCGTCGAGACGCTGTTCGACGACATGTGCGATCAGCTCCCGAGCCACGTGCCGCGTCTGGCCTGGACTTGGTCCGGGCAGCTCGACCGTCTCCTGAGGATCCACCAGTTGGGCGAACGCCACGCCGTGGTTCTCTTTCGCCCGCTTTGCCTCGGCAAAAGGGACCGAGAGCCCCCTCACGAGATCGTTCGTAACGCTGGCCCCCCCAAGGGGGAGGACCGCGATATGTCGGAGCTCGCCATCGCAATAGGCGGCGACGTTGGTCGTGCAGGCGCCGACTTCGACCATCGCGACGCCCACTTCCTTCTCGTCTTCCGTGAGGACCGCCCGGGCGGCTGCAAGGGATTCGAGGACCAACTCCTGAACTCTGTAGCCCGCCCGCTGGACCGCCTTTCTGATATTTTCGGCGGCGGCGGCGGAGCAGGTCACCAGATAAAGCTCAGCCTCGAGCCTCGTACCGACCATACCCAGCGGATCCTTGATCCCGGCATGGTGATCCACGACGTAGTCCTGGGGGATCGCATGGACGAGCTCGCGATCGGGCGGATGGGCTACTGCACGGGCCACCTCATGAACGCGTCGAAGGTCGAATGAGGAAATATCGTCGTCCATTACCGCAACGACCCCCAGAGACGTGGCCGCCTGGACGTGCTCGCCGCTGATTCCCACATACACGCGATCCACTTTCGCTCCTGCCATGAGTTCGGCCTCTTCCATCGCCGTCTTCACGGATTCGGTCGCTTCTTCGATATGCGTGACGACGTGTCGCATGCCCATGCTCCGGGCCTGCCCCACTCCGAGGATCTTGATATCCCTTCGGAGGAACGGATCCTCGTGGATCTCCGCGATTACAGCGCAGGTCTTGGTCGTGCCCACATCGACACCAGCGACCAGAATCGAGTGCATCTACAAATTCCCTCTTCGACCCACCGCCTTGGCGTGCTCCTCGGCATACCCGATGACCACCTGATCCTCGAACCGAAGATCGAGGACGACTGCTGTCCGATTGGATTGGCGTGAAACCGCATCCTCAAGTGCTGCAAGACCCTCCCGCAGCCGCAGATGCGAGAGGGGCGGACGAAACCGAAGAAGAAGGCCTCCACTCACCACAGCAGTCGCATCTCCCGAGTCGTCGATCGACATCTCCGAGACCGCCGCCAGAAAGGTGGGATCATCCGCGGCCAGACGGTCCACCTCCGTCGCCAATATTCGCAACTGGGAAGACGAGAGGTCGGCTTCCCCTCCAGCACCAGTCAGGACGGGGAGATCCAGCCGGCGCCGGACCGGGTCCAGCGGGAGAACTTGGCCATCTCGATCCACGGGCTCGAGCACCGGACCCGCTACGAATCCCACCGGAGTCCGCTCTTCGATCGTGACCACCAGGGTCCCGGGGAGCTCGGCGGTCACTTGGGCACGCCGAATCAACGGATGCTTCTCGAGACGTAACTCGATCGACGTCAAGTCGCCGAATACGCTGACGAACGGTGAAATGGCCGCAGCAGCCAGGACCTGCTTTTCATCGAGAAGACGAACTCCATCCACCCTGTATTCGCGGGCTCGGAAGAACTCGAGTTCAGCAAGAGCGTCCGGAAGCCAATCGGCCGCCAGCACCACGCCTCCTGCAAACATTCCCCACAAGGGGATACGCAACAGCTTACGCATAAGAGGTCTCCTCAAGGCGTGCCATGACCTCACGCGCCACATTGTCTACGGACCCCGCTCCCATCGTCAGGAGGAGGTCACCCGAGGCAAGTTCCGTAAGGACCGCGTCCGCCAGCGTATCCACATCGGCGTGATAGTGGACGTTCCCACCCACTCGCCCGGCTGCGAGCGCAACCATTTCACCCGTTACACCCTCGATTGGAGCTTCCCGAGCCGGGAACACGTCGGTGACCCAGATCGAGTCGGCTTTAGCAAGGGCCTGCCCGAACTCCTCAGCAAAATCCCGTGTGCGCGTGAACAAGTGCGGTTGAAACACGGCCACGATCCGGCGGTCCGGATAGGCGCCCCGTGCGGCCGCGAGCGTAGCTTGAATCTCCGAGGGGTGATGCGCATAGTCGTCCACGATCAGGATGCCCCTTTCCAACCCGACGGTGTCGAATCTCCTCTCGACACCCCGATACGCCGTGAGCCCCTTTCGGACGGCGTCCCAATCCACACCGAGACAGCGAGCGGCAGTCGCGGCGCCCAACGCATTTCGCAAGTTGTGAACGCCGGGCACAGGAAGTCGGAACGTCCCGCGGTCGACGCCATCTTCGATCACCCGGAAGTCCATGCCAACCGGACTCGCCTCGACGTCCACCGCGCGGACTTGGGCGCCCGATTGCAAGCCATACGTGCGTACCGCGAGGTCCGGTGCGAGGTCAGTGGCGAGCCTGCTCGCACCGGGATCGTCCGTGCAGATCACAGCGTATCCGGCCCCCGAGAGCTCATCGAGGAATTCCTTGAAAGCGTCCATGACACCTTCGAAGGCACCGTAGGTATCGAGGTGGTCCGCCTCGACATTGGTCACCACGGCCACCGTAGGCCTCAGCTTCAGAAACGATCGGTCGTATTCGTCCGCCTCGACGACATAGAGATCGCTTCCGCTACGAAGATTTCCGCCCCATCCGGGCACACGGCCTCCCACGAAGCCGGTCGGATCCATCCCTGCCGCCACGAGAATTTCCGTCGTCATCGCCGTGGTGGACGTCTTGCCGTGCGTGCCCGCGACCGCGAGCACCCGTCCCCGATTCACCCACTGGCCAAGGGCCTCCGCTCGTTTGAAAACCGGAATCCCCTGTTCGAGCGCCGCTTGGATTTCCGGATGGTCCTTGGGGACCGCCGCGCTCACTACGAGGGCCACCGCCCCCTCGACGTGGCTCGCCTCGTGCCCTTCGTGTATCTCAACGTCCATGGTCCGAAGCCTATCCGTGGTCGACCCCGGCTGTAGATCACAGCCCGATACGCTTCCTCCGTGTTTCACAAAGAGCTCAGCCAGCGCACACATGCCGGCGCCCCCCACCCCCATGAAGTGAATCCGCCCCTCGTTCGAGAGCCGGCGGAGATCCCGCTCGTTCGAGAGCCGCAGATCCTGCACGCGCGTGGAGCCCGAGCCGGGATCAATGATTCGGGCACCCTCCGAGGGCGGATCCGGAAGAAGGCCCACCAGCTCGCGAACGATGAAGGACGTGGCGTCCGGACAGCTGCGCTCCCGAGCGCGCTCACTCATGGTGGCGAGCGCCTGGCCGTCCCCCGCCAAGCCGGCGATCGTGCCCCAGAGCGTCCCTGCCGTCAGCCCCTCCTGCTCCAGATGTATGGCAGCACCCGCCTGTTGCAGGGCGCGGGCATTCAGTTCCTGGTGGTTCGCTGCCGCAGTGGGAAGCGGTACCAGGATGGCTGGCACTCCCCATGCTGAGATTTCGGCCGTCGTCATTGCGCCGGCTCGCGACAGCGCCAAATCCGTAACCCCCAGAACCAGCGGTACGTCCTCAATGTAGGGAACCGCTCGCACCCATGCCGGATCGCCGAGAGCAGCGAGCTCCACGACGATCGACGCGTGATGGGCAGGACCCGTCATCCAGAGGAGCTGCCACCCATCCGGAGGCGCTCGGTTTCCGGCGGCTGCGGACCGGACAGCCTCGAGCATCAAATCATTCAGGGCGAGGGATCCTTGGCTTCCGCCGATCAACAGCAGGAGCCTCTGCTGTGGATCAAGACCCAGGCCAACAAGCGCATCGTGGCGGTCGGGTGTGGCGGCCGGAAGCGCCCGGATCGGGCAACCCGAAACCTGCGCCACCCTCCGGGCACGCGGGGGCAATTCCGCCAAGGTCTCGGGAAACGCGAGGTGTATCTGCGCTGCCCAACGCGACAGGAAGCGGGTCGTGACTCCCGGCCATGCGTTTTGCTCCTGGAGAACCAGGGGCGTGCCCAGTCCCGCTGCCACCAACCCCGCCGGAGCTCCAGCATACCCGCCCGTCACCACGACCACCTCCGGCCGGATACGGCGATGGACCCCGATCGTGGTCGCAAGCGAAGAGGCGAGAGCGAATGGGACTGTGAGATTCGACCACCACTCCCCACGCTCGACCCCTCGCATCGGAAGGAGCCGGTGCTCGATGCCCCGCTCGGGAAGCACCCGAGCCTCAATCCCTCTGCGCGCACCGATGAAGAACGGCCGCACGTCGGGACGTTGCCGGACGAGTTCCTCAGCCAGCGCCAGTGCTGGGTAGAGATGTCCTCCTGTGCCGCCTCCGGCAAAAGCCACGACTGGACCCTCATGCACGGGCCCTCCTTCCCACAGGAAGGGACCTCTCGCTCGCCCGAGAGATGCTCATGAGAATCCCCAGGGACGCCATTGTGACCAACAGGTTCGAGCGCCCGTAGGAGATCAGGGGCAGCGCCAAACCCGTGGCAGGCACCAATCCCAATCCCACGGCCATGTGAAGGATCGCGTGCATCGCGATCATGCTGGTCAATCCGACGGCCACCAACTGCCCAAAAAGGTCGGGAGCACGCGATGCAATCCGAAAGCCGATCAGGATCAAGAGCAGGTAGAGAAGTACCGCCGTCGTGACACCAACCAGCCCCCACTCCTCTCCGATCATGGAGAAGATGAAGTCGTTGTGAGCCTCCGGAAGAAATCCGAGCTTCTGCCGGCCCTGTCCGAACCCCACGCCGGCGACCCCACCCGAGCCGAACGCGAGAAGCGACTGGTGCACCTGGAAGCCGGCCCCCGCCGGATCAGCCGAAGGATTCAGGTACGAGACCACGCGGCGAGCCCGGAAAGCGACCTCCAACTGGGTGTAAAGAACGGGAATAGCGAGCAGACCCAGGAACAGGAAGTGGGTCAGCCGAGCACCCGCCACGTAGACGACCAGGCACCCCATCAGCCCCACGAGCAAGGCCGTGGACAGATCAGGCTCAAGCGCGATCGGGACCATCAGCGCCGTCCACACGAGGAGGAACGGAGCCAGGCCTCGCCTCAGGTTCGAGAATTCCTCCTGCTTGCGAATCGCAACCGCTGCCGTCCAGACAACGACAGCGACCTTGGCCAACTCCGAGGGCTGAAGGTTCGGGCCGACACGCAGCCACCTGCGGGCCCCGTTGATCTCGGGCGCGATGGACTCGGTGCCCGGAGCGATCACAATCACGAGCAGAACCCACGCGACGATGACCATGGGCCAAGCGAGCCGTCGCCAAAGATCATGCGGAATCCATGCACAGACACCGAGAACACCCAAACCAACCGCCACGCCAGTCGCTTGTCGCAGAACGTAGTAGTAATCCGGCAGGGCCTCCCGCTGAGCGAGAAAGGCGCTGGCGGAATAGAGCGTGACCAGCCCGAGAGAGAGGATTAGGAGCGTGAGTACCATGATCGCGGCGGCCTCCCACCCTCTCCCTATGCCGGTGATCGGCAGGGCCAGCGGTCCGGACGGAGCGAGATCCACGGATCGGGCCATCAGCAGTCGGCGTCCTCTGACATAGCCTTAGCCAACGCCGTAAAGCGGGCACCGCGCTCCTCGTAATTCGCGAACATGTCGTAGCTGGAGCAAGCCGGCGATAGCAGGACGGTGGTCCCTGGAACCGCACGTTGGGCGGCAGCCTCCACGACCTCGTCGAAGCCCATGTCCAACAACTCCACTGGCACTTGGCCGCCCAGTGCTCGAAAAATGCGCGGGCCGGCCTGGCCGAATGCCAACACACGGGCATCGGCCTTCGAGAGTGCCGTAACCAGCGTCGAGAAGTTCTCGCCCTTGTCCTTTCCTCCGAGCAGGACAAGCAGCGTCCCCTCCAGGCCGGAAATAGCGGAACTGGCCGCGGCCACGTTCGTAGCCTTCGAATCGTTTACCCACCGCACACCATGCGCCTCGGCCACCCTCTCGGTACGGTGCGGCAGGGGCTCGAACGTCGCCAGACCCCGCCGAATGGAGTCCGTGGACGCGCCAGCGAGCCGTGCCACCGTCGCCGCGGCCAAGGCATTTTCAAGGTTGTGAGCTCCCGGAAGAGCGATGTCCTCGACTGGGCCTGCTGCCTCCGCCGCCCCGGACACATCAAGCACCACCGTATATCCGTCGACGTAAGCACCCCGACGGCCATCGCTCTCCCCGCTGACATCGCTCGTGCTGCTGAAATAGAAGCGATGGCCGGGAACGTCTTCCGCGAGAGCCGCGACGGCCGAGTCGTCCCCGTTCAGAACCCAGCGGCTGTCGTCATCGGCATTACGGAAGAGATTGGCCTTGTCGGCATAGTAGGATTCCACCGACGGATACCAGTCGAGATGATCCGGAGCCAGATTGGTCACCACGCCGATGTCCGGTTTGAACCGATCTATCGCTCCCAACTGGAACGAGCTCATCTCCACGACATACCACGCAGGTCTTAGATCCCGAAGCGCGAGCTCGGAGGCGGCAGGGCCGAGCGCGGCACCGATGTTTCCGCCCAGGGCCACGTCGAGCCCGTCCTCTTCGAGCAGGTGCGCGACCAAGGCCGCCGTGGTCGTCTTGCCGTTCGTTCCAGTCACAGCGATCAGTGGACCATCGAAGAACCGAAAGGCGAACTCAGGCTCTGAGATCCAACGTACTCCCCGATCCGCGAACTCACTGAGCACAGTGGCGTCTGGGCGGATGCCTGGACTGACCACGACCGTGGCGGCGGCGGCGATGCGATCGATCGGGTGTTCTCCCAACTCGACCTCGGCTCCGAGTGCTCGGAGCTCGGCTCCACGAGCATGAGTTGAGGCGTCAGTGCGCAAATCTGAGACATGGACTTGTCCTCCTTTTTTGAGTGCCAACCTTGCCGCGGCCCGACCGGACTCGGCCAATCCGACTACGGCAACCGTTTCGCCTTCTAGCGTGTTCACGACGCTTGTCCTTCACCGGATCTTGAGCGCGCTGAACGCGACCATCGCGCACAGAATTCCCATGATCCAAAAACGGACGACGACCTTGCTCTCCGGCCATCCCAACTGCTCGAAGTGGTGATGGATCGGAGCCATTCGGAAGAGTTTTCGAGGGGTGCCGTACTTGGCCCTGGTGTACCGGAAGTATCCGACCTGGAGGATGACTGAGAGCACCTCCATGACGAAGACGCCCCCCACGATCACCAGGAGAAACTCCGCCTTGAGCAGGATGGCCATGACCCCGATGGCACCTCCCAGGGCGAGCGAACCCGTGTCGCCCATGAAGACCTCAGCGGGATGCGTGTTGAACCAGAGGAAGCCGAGGCAACCGCCAGCTAGGCCGAGCGCGAGCACCGACAATTCTCCCGCGCCGGGCAGATAGAAGAGTCCCAGATACGCGGAGCTATCCACGCGGCCCAACACATACGCGAAGATCCCGAACGTGGTCGCGGCGATCGCCGTCAGGCCGGCCGCCAGCCCATCGAGTCCATCGGTGAGGTTCACCCCGTTTGAGCTGGCGGAGATCACCAGCGCGACGAACGGCACGTAGAGCACCGGATGGAAAACCAAGGCGATGTCCGAAAAGAACGGCACCATGGTGTGGTTCGGGGGCACGGGTGAGATCGGACGGAGGACCAGGAAGAGCCCCAAGCCGAGTCCGAACGTCCACTGCCCTAGCATCTTGTAGCGCGCGATCAGGCCTGCCGTCCGCCCCTGAACGACTTTGAGATAGTCGTCCATGAATCCGAGGGCGCCCATCGCGACGAAGCTGAGCAGTGCCAGCACCGTGTACCAGTTGGTCAACTCGGCCCACAATAACGTTGACACGCCCGCCGACATGACGATGAGAGCCCCCCCCATGGTCGGCGTCCCAGCCTTGGGAAGATGTGTCGCCGGCCCCTCATCACGAACCACTTGGCCGATGCGTAACCGTTTGAGGCCGCGAATCGTCACCGGCCCCAGTACGAATGCGAGCACGAGCGACGTCACGAGGGCCCCGGCGGCCCGGAACGTGATGTAGCGGAAGACGTTGAACACGCCATAGACGTCGGCAAGCTCGGGGAGCAGGTGATAGAGCATCAGGCCTCGCCCCCGCTGGATGCGCCGAAGTCGTCTTCGAGCAGGGGCACCAGCCTCTCCAATGCCACGCCTCGCGATGCCTTCATCAAGAGGACTTCGTCACCAGCGAGCTCTTCGCGAAGCTTCTCATAAGCTTCGAGCGGGTCCACCACGGAAACGATCGTCGACCCGTCCGCAGCAGCCCGGGCGAACTCGCCCGTCGCGACGATCAGGTCCAACCCGAGTTCGGATGCTTCACGCAAGAGCGCCGCGTGGAGTTCGTCGCTACGCCCACCGAGTTCGAGCATGCTGCCGAGGACCGCCACCTTGGGCCGGCCTGGCTCGATATCGACCAGCAGATCCAATGCAGCACGCAAACTTTGTGGGTTCGCGTTGTAGCAATCGAGAATCAGCGTGAGCCTACCGATCCGCTTGATCTCTCCGCGCATGGGACCGGCCTCGACCCGTCCCACCCCGCGGGTGGCCTCGGCCGCAGGGACGTCCAGCAGTTCGGCTATTGTGAGCGCGAGGAGGGCGTTTTGGACCGAGTGGCGGCCCGGAACCCGCAGGTGCACCGGCTCTCCTCGCCAAACGAAGCTCCAGTATCCTTGCTCGTCCATCGAGGGCTCGCTGGGGCGATACTCGGCGTCCGCACCCGCACCCAGGCCGACGACCAAGACGTCATGACGGATGCGGGCGGCCCCTTCTGAGAGGATAGGCGGTTCGTCACCCACGACCGCGTTCCCGTCTCCCGGGAGTCCCCGCAGAAGGTCGAGCTTCTCTTCGAGCACACCGTCGAGGGACTCCAGTTTCTCGATATGGGTCTCAGAGGCGGTCGTCACAATACCGATCTGCGGCTCGGCGATCCGTGTGAGAGCGGCGATCTCCCCAGGCTCATTGCTACCCATTTCCAGCACCACGACCTCGGCGTCATCGGGAGCGTCGAGCAGCGTCAAAGGCAGGCCGATACGGTTGTTCAGATTCTCCGGCGTGGCGTGGACGCGGCATGATTGCTCGATAGCCGCTCGGGTCAGCTCCTTGGTTCCGGTCTTCCCGGAGGATCCGGTGATGCCCACCACGACGGCGTCGAGGCTCCTCCGACGATGTCCGGCGAGTTGACCCAGCGCCAATAGCGTGTCTTCCACCGGGTAGATGCAGGCGCCGTCCGCCTCGACGGATCGCGCCACCACGGCACCCCATGCTCCCCTGCCGAGGGCATCGGACACATAGTCGTGTCCGTCGAAGTTGTCCCCGCTCAGGGCAACGAACAGGTTCCCCTCCCGAGTCGTGCGACTGTCGGTCGAGATGCCTGTGAAGATGCGGCTGCAGTCCTGCTGGGGCGCGACGTCCAAGGCGGATCTCACCTGCTCGTCCGTCCAAGCGAAGGGAGCGTTCAAACTAGGGGTCACGCTACGTCTCCCATCCGGCCCAAGTGCTCCTCGACGATCTGCCTCTCGTCGAACGGATGCCGCTCAGTGCCGATGACCTGATACCGCTCGTGTCCCTTGCCGGCGAGCAGTACGAGATCCTCCGAGCCGGCTTGCGCGAGCGCGTAGCCGATGGCTTCCCGGCGATCCGCCAACCGCTCGAATGAGGAGCCGTTCATTCCCGGTACGATGTCGTCGATGATGGACTCCGGATCCTCCGTCCGGGGATTGTCGGACGTGATCACGACCAAGTCCGCTACTCGAGCGACAGCCCGTGCCATGTCGGGCCGCTTTCCGTGGTCCCGGTCACCGCCCGCACCGAACACGACGATCAAGCGTCCCGGCGTGAGCGGACGCATCGCGGTGAGGACGCGGCGAAGTGCGTCGGGCGTGTGTGCGAAATCGATCACCACCACGAAGGGCTTCCGGGCGACCACCTCGAGCCTGCCGGGAATCTGTGGTACGCTGGCGAGACGGTCCGCCACGGCGTCGAGGGACATGCCGGCGACCGCGCCCACACCCGCAGCCGCCAAACAATTTTCAACATTGAAACGGCCGATGAGCGGAAGATCGACGTCGACTTCTCCCTCTTCGGCCACCATGCGGAACTTGGTTCCGGAGGAGCCCTGCTCAATGTCGTCCGCCCGAAGGTCGGCCGGTTCGTCGATACCGTAGGTGACCGTGCGGAGCCCCTGGATGGGCAGGTCCTTCCAATGCGCGTCATCGGCGTTGACGACCACGCAGCCGTCCGTCTTCATCAGATTGAGAAGGTGAGCCTTGGCTCTGAAATACGCCGCCATGTCAAGGTGATAATCCAGGTGGTCCTGGGACAAATTCGTGAAGACCACCGCATCGAAACGAATGCCGTCGAGGCGCCTCTGCTGGAGTGCGTGAGAGGATGCCTCCACGGTCACCGAGCCAACGCCCCCCTCGACCAATTCGGCGAACCAGGTGGAGATGGCCACGGGGCCCGGAGTCGTGAGACCTTCGCCTTCCCTCACCGAACCGTCGGGTTCGACGAGCCCAAGTGTGCCCACTGCTGCCGACGGACCCCGGGAGCCAAGGAGATGCTGGGCGAGAAGAGCCGTGGTCGTTTTGCCGTTCGTGCCGGTCACCCCGACGGTGAACAAACTGGCCCACGGAGAGCCGAGGACGATGTCCGCGGCCAAGGCGGCGGCCAAACGGCCATCCGACACCTGTACCTGCGGAATGTTGGCCTCGGGCACGAACCGCTCCACCACCGCTGCGGCAGCACCCATGTCGGCGGCCTCGGCTACGAAACTGTGGGCGTCCCAAGTGGACCCGCGCCAAGTCAGAAAGAGGTTTCCGGGCTCGACCGAACGCGAATCCTGTGTCACCCCAGAAATCTCCACGTCGGGCGGACCGTGGATTTTTTCGATCAAGCCAGCCTCACCAAGCGCGGCGGTGACCACCTGAAGGGCGGACGATGTCCTAATCATCGGCTCTCGCTCCCACCGACGTCACCCGCACCGTGTCACCCGGCATCAGTACGGAGCCAGCATGGGGCACCATTTGCCGCACCACGCCCGATCCATCCCACTCGACCCGGAGCCCTGCCTCGTGGATGCGCCGAGCCGCCGCCCGAGCGGTGAGTCCCAAAACGTCGGGAACCGTCACGCTGGCTCGGCCCTCGGGCACCACGGGCTCACGCCACGCCGGCGCGTTCCACTCTCGCGTCACGGTCGTTTCTGGATTCCCGGCCAGCCGGAGTTCGGCGAATCGCACCACAAAAGGCGCTTCACGGCCATCGCCCTCTATTGACGAAGCGCCGAACCGGGAGGGGAGCCGGAACTCCGCAGGCCGGGCGGCGTCCACGAGAGCCCGACGGTCGATGGGTGTCTGCTGAGCCGCCAGAACGGCTTCCATGGTGGCGCGAGTTACCGGGGCCGCAGCCGATCCCCCATAGTACGCCCCCCGAGGTCGGTCCAACTTCACCATAACCAAGAGCTGCGGGTCCTCCGCGGGGAAGAATACGACGAACGAAGCGAAGTAGTCCCCGGTCTGATAGGCCCCGTCAGACCAAGCGCGTGACGTGCCGCTCTTGCCAGCCACTTTGAAGGTGCCCAAGCGCGCGCGCGTTCCCGTGCCGACCTCCACGGCGTCAACGAGAACATCAGCCACGTCGCGCGCTACATCTGGCGAGACGACCCTTCGAACCATCCGGGGCTGGAAGCGAGCGGTCATCTTGCCATTCGAGTCCCGAAACTCCTTCACGAGCCGGGGCTCCATGAGCACGCCGCCATTGGCCAAGGCTCCATATGCCATGGCCATCTGGAGGGGCGTCACGGAAATTTCGTATCCGATTGCGAGAGACGCCGAGGACTGCCTGCTCCAACCCTCTGGACGTCGCAGGGTCCCTCTTACCTCCCCTGGGAGGCCGATGCCCGTGGGCGCACCGAGCCCGAAATCGCGGAGGTTCTGGTACTGGACCGCAGGGCTCATGGCCTGAGCCGCCTTCGCCACAGCGACGCTAGAAGACACCTGTAACGCCCGTGCCAGCGTCATGGGACCGTGGTCGTTGCTCACGTCCGTAATCGTTCGGCCCGCTACGGTCCATGAGCCGGACTCCGTGTCGATCACGTCGTCGAGTGACGCCATCCCGGCCTGTAAGAGCCCGGCCACGGTGAGCGGCTTTAGGGTGGAGCCGGGTTCGTACGGCGTGTTGATGGCGGACAAAGCGTTCGTGGATTCATCACGGATGGACACCATGGCCAGAACATCTCCGCTGCGCGGATCCGTGATGAGAAGATCTCCGGCCTGCGCTTCGGTCTCTCGAATGGCCTCCGTCAGCGCCTGTTGGCCGATCTCCTGTAAATCCACGTCCAGGGTCAGAACAACCTGTCCACCCCCCCGCGGTTCCTCCACCACAGCGCGCTCCCCCGGGATCGGCTTGCCTGCGGGATCTCGCGCCAGCACCGCCTCGCCCACGGTCCCCTGGAGGACCTCGTTATACGCCTGCTCGACGCCCCCCGACGCTTCTCCCGACCGCACCACCCCAAGAAGACCCCTGGCCAGGTCACCCTGGGGATAGAATCGGCGGTACTCCCGCTCGAGGTACACACCAGGAATGCCGTCGAGCGCTTCACGGACGGAGGGCGGAAAGGCGTTCGGAAGGACGCGCCAGGGCTTCGACGATGTCGCAGCCCCCCGTACGATGCGCTCGTCCAGCCCCAGCGTCTCGACCAAGAGGCGGATCACCGCATCGACGTCCCGGATCTCTCTCGGCGCGACGCTCACTCTGAAGGTCTCACGACTGGTGGCCAACTCGACTTCCGAGCGGTCGAGCACCGATCCCCGCACGGCGGCGATCTCCACGCTCGTGCGGTGTTGGCGCGCGGCCTTCTCCTTCCATAAGGGACCCTGAGCCACCTGGATTTGCGCGGCTCTGGAGACGATCAGAACTCCACTCAGCAACCAGCACGCGAGCAACACTCTCCGGCGTACCGTCACCTTGGTCTCCATCACACGCTTCCGGCGTCTCATCGTGCACCGCCCGAAAGCAGAACCATCTCAGAGGCCTCCGGATGGTGCATGCCGAGACGTTCTTGGGCGACCGAGGAGATCCGAGTTCGGCTGTCCAGGCCCTGGATCCGTCGAAGAAGCTCCGCCCGCTCCGATTCGGCGAGGGAGAGTGACCGCTCGACTCCGTCTAGCTCCGCCAGCGACTCGAAGGCACGGCTCTGGCGCCAGGTCACAAGACTCAAGGCTGAGAGGAGGACAGAGAAGCCGATCACAAGCAGGCTCGGGGCGGCCCAAGAGCGGCGGGGACGGCGGCGCCTCATCCCTTCCTCCAAGCCCGAAGCCGGGCGCTACGGGCCCGTGGGTTTCGGCGCACCTCGATCTCGCTCGGGCATACGGCTTTCCGGGTCAGCACGCTCCCTAACGGCTCACCGCGGCAAGTGCACAAGGGCATTCCGGGGGGGCAAACACAGGAGCGGCTCCAATCGCGAAACGCGTTCTTGACCAGCCGATCCTCAAGCGAGTGGTACGAGATCACGACGATCCGAGCATTTGGCGCCATGGCCTCGCGAAACTCCGTGAGGCCGCGCTCCAAGCACGCTAGCTCTTCGTTCACCGCGATTCTCACCGCTTGAAAGATCCGTGCCTTTTCCTTGGTCTTCGGGGCCTTGCCCAGCGTCCCGTAGAGGACAGCGACCAGGTCATCACTTGTCCGGAATGGCGTCGAGGCTCTACGGGCGACCACGGCCCGTGCGAGCGCCCGGGAGCGGGGTTCCTCGCCATACTCGTGGAAGATGCGAGCCAAGCCCTCTTCGGACTCGGAGTTCAGGAGCTGAGCCGCGCTTGGTTGGTCCGCTCGCGTAGCGTCCATACGCATGTCCAACTCCACTCCGGCCCTGAAGGCGAACCCCCGCCCGTCCGAGTCGAGTTGATGGGAACTCACTCCCAGATCGAGAAGGACTCCCGCTAGGGGTTCCGATAGCTCGGCCTCTGCAAGCACTTCGTCGAACCGAGCCCGGATGAGTCGGACTCGGGTTCCGAACGGGGCCAATTTAGCCTTGGCCACCTCCAGAGCATCCGGGTCACGATCCACCGCGATGACACCGCAGCTCGCGCATTCCGTCAGTAGAATGGTGGCGTGCCCTCCGCCTCCCACCGTACCATCCAGATAAAGGCCGTCGCCGGACGGAGCCATGAACTCCATCACCTCTCTCGCGAGAACGGGGTCGTGAAAACCGGCTGGCGACTCCGTCCACTCGCTCACAGGAGTCTCAGCCGCTCGGAGAGGTAAAGACACGTGTCACCCGAAGATCTGGTTGGAAAATTTCTCGAACTCGACAGAACCGGCACGTGCCGCATTCTCGAACTCATCGGGATGCCATAGCTCCACCCGATCAATGTTGCCCACTAACAGGACCGTCCCATCGAGTCCGGCTGCCTCTTGTAGCCAAGCGGGGATGAGAATCCGGCCTTGTTTGTCGGGCGAGACCTCGACCGCTCTGGACGTAATGGCCAGCACGTCCCCAAACGCCTCGGGTTGGTTTCTCCGAAACGTCAAGAGACGCTCTTGGGCGGCGGCCCAGGCTTCGACGGGAAAGAGCGTGAGGGCAGGTGCTCTCCACTGGAGCAAGACGAAGCGGTCACCGTCCGCTTCTCGGCGAAACGCCGAGGGCAGACTGACCCGCCCCTTCTCATCCATCTGGAATTCATACCTGCCCAGAAAACTCGTCACGTCGGTGGCACTCTGTGGGTCGAAGTGGTATGAAGTGGTACGATAAGGACCAAGATACGCCCCTACTTCAAGAGACGTCAAGCCTTTCCTACAGCAATAGTTTTCGGGTTTTGTTTGGGTGACCGAACCGGGTCACAACCACATAACTTGATGTATAGCAATGAGTTACGACGTACATATTCCACTATCGGTCATTATGTATTCGGAAAAAATTGTGAAGAAAATCACCACCGGAGGGATTTACCCACTCTTCCCCACTGGTTTGGACCCCGGGGACGGGCCCTGGCTATCTACAATAAAAAAGGCGCCGCATGAGAAGAAATCTCATGCGGCGCCTCAGCGATCGCTGAGGTACTCTGCTAGTTACGGGCCGCGCGCGCGATGATCGCTTCTTGGATCTCAATGTAGGTTGTGGTCGCATCCACGAACTGCTGGAAATTGATCGAGGCAGTTCGGTCGGCGTAACCCTTGCCCCGTTGGAAGAATGTGAGGGCGTTTCTAAACATCGGTAGCGTCCGGTTGGCAGCCTCGAGCGTCTCCGACTCCTGCAGCACGATCCCTTGCTGGTAGAGACTGAACGCATGCCAGAAGTCGTACGTCTCCCGCGCTTGGGCACTGACATCGAAGTCCTTCGCCAATCCAATCAATTCGATGAAGCGCGGATAATTCTTCGTGGTCGGCTGAACATGCGCCGCGTACGCTTGGCTGAAGATCATATTCCCGGCTTGGTCTGGCGAAGACCCATTCGCAACCGCCCTCTGTAGTACCGTTACTGCCTCCTCGACACGCCCTACCTCAGTCAACCAGTTCCCCATACGAAGGTGCAGGTTCGGCCAATTCGGATCGATCTCCTCGATGGAAGCGAGGGCCGCCACCGCCTCGGTGATCTGATCAGCCTCCTTGTACGCCTCGGCAAGAATGGCCCGCACGCTGGCCTCGCCGGGGTGTGACTCGACGGCACGCTCGGAGAACGAGATCGCTTCGTCCACGTTACCCAGCTGGAGCTGCGCTGCGGCCACATTACGGAGCTGTGAAACCAATGTCTCCGCGCCCTTCTCGGTAAAAACCCTCTCGTAGGCCGCAATTGCCTTACCGTAGAGTTCGCGGACCTCGGGCGACATGCCGTCGCCTCCTCCAACCTGCGCATCTCTCCTTACCTGCTCAGCTCCGGCAAACGCGAAGTTCCCCAACTGCTCATAGAAGTCAATGTTCTCGGGATCGACGACGACGCCGGCCTCGATGATCTGCATCCCTCCCAGCGGATCGCCTTCCTGGGCCAGATCGTATGCGACCGTCATCCGCACGGAAGCGTTCGTCGGGTCGAGCTCGAGGTACCGGTTATAGAAACCGCGGGCCAATTCCTCATTCTCAAGGTTGATGGCTAAGAAACCACCAAGCAACAGCCCGTTCTCGTGGTACGGATCGCGTTCGAGAAGCCGCTGGACCTCCGCCAAAGACTCGTCAAAACGGTCCAACTGCCGTAGTACACTGGCTCGCGTATACCGACTCGTATTCGCGTTCGGGTTCAGTTCGAGCGCGCGCTCGCAGTTCTCGAGCGCGCTTTCCCATTGCTGGCTTCCGGCATAATCACCGCAAAAGATCCCCAC
>Ga0315336_1002452_pt1 | contig 28254 bp, 23 predicted proteins | sample ASW5metaG_FD_204512 | JGI IMG/M metagenome (GOLD analysis project Ga0315336, IMG submission 204512) | Ammonia-oxidizing marine archaeal communities from Monterey Bay, California, United States - ASW #5 | ecosystem: Environmental > Aquatic > Marine > Intertidal zone | place: USA: California... | reverse complement strand
ACTCGCGATTGGGATTCATGGCCAGTGGCTCTATGTTGAGCCCAAGGCGCAGATCGTCATCGTGAAATTTTCCTCCGAGGCGCAGCCGGTCGATGAGTCACTCGACGTGGAATTGATCGGCTTCTTCGGCGAAATCTGCCGCGTTCTGTCCTGAGGGCGCGGTCAGGCCGATAGCCGGACTGATTTGCCGGCCCAGTTACTGGCGAAGCGGCAACACACCCGGTACCGCATGTGCCTGATGAAGATCAAAACAGCTTTCGTCAACGCGAATATAGGCAATTCGGTCCTTTGGCAGCACGGTGACATGATCCACCCCGGGCAGCGCGTCCAAATGCAATTCAAGAGACTCAAGATCGAGATCAGTCTCACCATCGAGTCGCAAGGTAACGCTGTTTCGAAGTTCAGGCGTGGCGCCGGTAAAGGCCAAGATCAGCCAGGCCAAGCTTGCCAGTGCGCAGAATGCGAACACACCCGGTCCACCGAACATCCCGAGCAGAATGCCGCCGAAAGCACCGCCCACAAAAACACCGGCAAATTCAAACGTGTTGTAGACCCCAATCGCTGTACCCTTGGCATAGCCCGGCGCCAGACGCGTCATTAATGAAGGCAGCATCGCTTCGAGCAGATTGAAGCCGACAAAAAAACACAACAGGCCCGCGAGCAGTGGTGTCGCTTGATCAATGCCAGCCAGCAGCGCCAACTGTCCCGCCAGCAGAATAGCGATCGCCAGACGGAAAACCCAAAAGGTCCACTCTCGACGCATACCCGCGATGACGAGAGGCGCCATCAGCAGGACAGAACCGATCAGCACCGGGACATAGACCTGCCAGTGGGCATCGCGCTTGAGGTCGAGCGTGTCCACAAGGACAAAGGGGATCACCACAAAGATGGCCGTTAGCACCATGTGCAGGATGAAGATGCCAAAATCAAGGCGCAACAAATGCCCGTTGGCAAGCACCTCCCGAAAATAAACGAGGGTCGCCCTTGAACCCGGGTCCCGGGCGGCGTGCTGCGGTGTCGGAACCCACCAGACAATCACCGCGATGCAGCCAAGCGCCAGCACGGCAGTCAGCCAGAAAATACCGCTGACCCCGATCCACCGGTCCAGCACTGGCCCCGCCATGAGTGCCAGCAAAAATGAAGCGCCGATACTGACTCCGATCGCTGCCATGGCCTTGACCCGCTGCTGTTCACGGGTCAAATCGGCCACCAGCGCAAGCACCACTGCCGCAATCGCACCACTTCCCTGCAGCGCCCTGCCGATGATGATGCCCGTCAGGGTCTCGGACACGGCTGCAACGATGCTGCCAAGCGCAAATACCAAAAGTCCCAGAACAATCAGCGGCTTTCGTCCAAAACGGTCCGACAGGGTGCCAAAGGCGATCTGAAAAAGCGCCTGAGTCAACCCGTAGATACCGACGGCGAGCCCGATCATGAATGGGGTTGCCCCATCCAGCTGGGCGGCATAGAGCGCCATCACCGGCAGCACCAGGAACAGCCCGAACATGCGCAGGCTGAATACCCCGGCGAGCGCGGCCACCGACCGTCGCTCGGAGGTATTCATCGCAAACCTTTCAGTGCGTAACGTCAACAGCGTCTATCCAGAATAGCGATGCGGCACCCCGATCCGGTTGTGGCTGTCTGGCACGCGTTACGGCACAGACCCTTACCCAGCGAGGCGTGAAAAGACTTTGAACCCGGGGACACAAGAGACGTAATATTAACAGTTTGCTTTTTCACAACCCAACAACCATGCGCAAGATCAAAATCCGCGGGGCCCGGACCCACAATCTGCAGAGCGTCGATATCGACCTGCCCCGCGACAGGCTGATCGTGATTACCGGCCTGTCAGGATCCGGAAAATCATCACTGGCGTTTGACACCATTTATGCCGAAGGTCAGCGCCGCTACGTCGAGTCCCTTTCAGCCTACGCCCGGCAATTCCTCTCGCTGATGGAAAAACCGGATGTGGATCTTATCGAAGGCCTATCGCCAGCGATCAGCATCGAACAAAAGGCGGCATCCCATAACCCCCGATCCACGGTCGGCACTGTGACCGAGGTCTATGACTATCTACGCCTTTTGTACGCCCGGGTTGGCGAACCCCGCTGTCCGGACCACGGCGTTACCCTGGCCGCGAGTACCGTAAGTGAAATGGTCGATCGGGTCATGAGGCTCGATGAAGGTGCCCGGATGCTGCTGCTGGCTCCGGTTGTTCAGGACCGCAAGGGAGAGTACCAGCAGCTGCTGAAAAGCCTGCTGAGTCAGGGTTTTGTCCGCGCCCGGATCGACGGCGTCGTACAAGAACTCGATACCCCGCCCGTTCTCGACCGCAAACGAAAACACAGCATCGATGTGGTCGTCGATCGGGTCGTGATGAAGCCGGATATTGCACAGCGCCTTGCCGAGTCATTCGAAACCGCGCTTGCTGTCGCCGACGGTCTTGCGCTGGTACAGGTGCTGCCCCGTGAAAGTCAAGCCGAAGTCCCGGAGATGCTGTTTTCTGCCCGCTATTCCTGCCCTCACTGCGGTTACAACCTCACGGAACTCGAGCCCCGGCTCTTTTCATTTAATAACCCGGCCGGTGCCTGTCCGGAATGCGACGGCCTTGGGGCCCGCCAGTTTTTTGATCCCGACCGAGTCATTCATGATGAGACTTTGAGTCTTGCGGCCGGTGCGATTTCCGGATGGGACAGGCGCAATGCCTTTTATTTCCAAATGCTGAACTGCCTGGCTGAGCATTACGACTTCGATATTGAAAAGCCCTTTCGCCGTCTGCCGAAAAAAATCCGGGACATCATCCTGTACGGCAGCGGCAAGGAGAAAATCAACTTCAGTTATCTGCGCGCGCACGGCCGGCGCCCCCGACGGCGGGCACACAGTTTCGAAGGGGTCATCCCGAACATGGAGCGCCGCTACCGCGAGTCCGAATCCAATACGATCCGCGAGGAACTTGCGCGCCACCTCAACACCCAACCCTGTGAAAACTGCCAAGGCAGCAGACTCAAGACATCCGCACGTCATGTGTTCGTCGGTGACTGTCCGGTTCACCAACTGACCGCGATGCCGATCGAATCCTCTCTTGAGTTTCTCGATACCCTTTCCCTACCCGGACACCGGGGGGAAATCGGTGCCCGCATCATCCGGGAGATCAGTGAACGGCTGCGCTTTCTGGTTAATGTCGGCCTTGAGTACCTGACGCTGGATCGCACGGCGGAGACTCTGTCTGGCGGTGAAGCACAACGAATCCGTCTAGCCTCCCAGATCGGCTCCGGGCTGGTGGGCGTTATGTACATCCTCGATGAACCCTCCATTGGGCTTCACCAGCGGGACAATCAGCGACTGCTCGATACCCTGTTTCATCTGCGCGACCTCGGCAATACGGTAGTGGTGGTGGAACACGATGAAGAAGCCATCCGTAGTGCCGATCACATTGTTGACCTCGGTCCGGGCGCGGGTATTCATGGAGGCCGCGTCGTGGCCGAAGGCAGCGTGCAGCAGTTACTTGAGGCACCCGAGTCGGTCACCGGTCAGTATCTCGCCGGTATTCAGAAGATTGATTCCCCCAGCGAGCGCACGCAAGCCGATCCGGCGAGGCAACTCAATATCCGGGGTGCAAGGGGTAATAACCTGAACGGCATCGATGTATCGCTCCCGGTGGGTCTTTTGACCTGTGTCACCGGGGTATCGGGCTCAGGTAAGTCCACACTCATCAATAACACGCTCTACCCTGCCATGGCACGGCACCTGCATTCCGGCCGGCAGCAGGCGGCGGCGCATGATGGGATCGAGGGGCTGGAGCAGTTTGATAAAGTGATTGATATTGATCAGAGCCCAATCGGCCGCACCCCCCGTTCCAATCCCGCCACCTATACAGGACTCTTTACCCCGATTCGCGAACTCTTTGCAGGCACCCCCGAGTCCCGCGCCCGCGGGTATAAGGTCGGACGGTTCTCCTTTAACGTGCGTGGCGGACGCTGTGAGACCTGTCAGGGCGACGGACTGATCAAGGTCGAGATGCACTTTCTGCCGGATATCTACGTACCCTGTGACACCTGCCAGGGCAAACGCTATAACCGTGAAACCCTTGATATCCGATACAAGGGCTGCACGATCCATGAAGTACTCGACATGACCGTCGCCGAGGCGGCAGAGTTTTTCGATGCGATTCCCGTTATCAAACGAAAACTCGACACGCTGCTTGCTGTTGGGCTTGGCTACATTCGTCTGGGACAAAGCGCGACAACGCTTTCCGGTGGAGAGGCGCAGCGGATCAAACTTTCAAGAGAGCTGTCCAAACGCCCGACCGGACGAACCCTGTACATCCTCGATGAACCCACAACCGGCCTTCACTTTCATGACATCGGCCAGCTTCTGGGTGTCCTACACCGGCTCCGGGATCAGGGCAACACCGTGATCGTGATCGAGCACAACCTCGATGTGATCAAGACGGCGGACTGGATTATCGACCTTGGGCCCGAGGGCGGGCAGCGCGGAGGGCAACTGGTCGGTACGGGCACACCTGAAGATCTCGCCCGAAATGGCGACTCGTATACAGGCCGCTTCCTCAAGAATCTGCTGGAACAGCGGATCGCCTCCTGAGCAGGTACGCACCAGGAAAGCCGAAAAAATAGCACGTGTGTTCACTCTTGGTAAGACCATATGACCAAGTTTTAGGGGTTGCTAACCCCTCCTGTGGTACTGTGCTTTTTAAGCTGTAGCGGTGGTTGTTTCGCCCGGCACAATAAGCCGTCAATGTGCTCTGCCAAGAAATTCTCAATGGTTGATTCCACTCCGGATCCAGATCTTGACCCGCTAGAGACGCAAGAATGGCAGGAGGCCTTGAGCGCTGTTATCGAGCGTGAAGGCCAGGAGCGGGCCCACTTCCTCCTTGAGACCCTGATCGATCAAGCCCGGCGTAGCGGCACCCATATCCCGTTCCGGCCGACGACGGCATATCTCAATACCATTCCTCCAGCCCATGAGACTCGGAGCCCCGGAGACCCCGCCATCGAGTGGCGGATCCGCTCCCTGGTACGCTGGAATGCACTCGCCATGGTCATGCAAGCCAACCAGGCCAGTAGCGAACTGGGTGGGCACATCGCGAGTTTCGCTTCGGCTGCCACGCTGTACGACGTGGGCTTCAATCATTTCTGGCGTGGTCCACAGGCCGAACACGGTGCTGATCTTGTCTTCTTTCAGGGACACTCGGCACCGGGAATCTACGCCCGTGCTTTCCTTGAGGGCCGATTAAGCAAATCGCAGCTGGAAGGCTTCAGACAGGAGGTGAAAGGCCAAGGCCTTTCCTCTTATCCTCACCCCTGGTTGATGCCCGACTTCTGGCAGTTCCCCACCGTGTCGATGGGCCTTGGGCCGATCCAAGCGGTCTATCAGGCACGCTTCATGCGCTACCTGCAAAACCGCGAATTTATCGCCCACTCGGACCGGAAAGTCTGGGCCTTTGTCGGGGATGGTGAAATGGACGAGCCGGAGTCGACCGGGGCGCTCGGTCTCGCCGGGCGGGAACGTCTCGATAACCTGGTGTTTGTCATCAACTGTAATCTGCAACGGCTGGATGGGCCCGTCCGGGGCAACGGGAAGATCATTCAGGAACTGGAAGGAACTTTCCGGGGTGCAGGCTGGAATGTCATCAAACTGATCTGGGGATCGTACTGGGACAAACTCCTGATGCGGGACACCAAAGGGCTACTGAAACAACGTATGGAAGAGGCGCTGGATGGCGAATACCAGGCCTTCAAGAGCAAGGACGGTGCCTTCGTCCGGGAACAGTTTTTCGGCAAGTATCCGGAACTTGCGGCCATGGTGGCCAATATGACCGATGAAGATATCTGGCGGCTCAATCGCGGCGGCCACGATCCGCACAAGGTCTACGCGGCCTACGCCCAGGCTGCCGCGCACCGGGGCCAACCCACGGTCATCCTGGCCAAAACTGTCAAGGGTTACGGCATGGGAGAATCCGGCGAAGGCCAAAACATCACCCATAGTCAGAAGAAAATCACTGACGAATCACTGCTGGAGTTTCGTGACCGATTCCGGATTCCGCTGGAAGACGAGGCGGTGCTGGCGTGTGAGTTTTTTCATCCGGGCGATGACAGTCCCGAGGTGCGCTACCTCAAAGAGCGCCGCAGCGCACTCGGTGGCAGCCTGCCGGCCCGTGCGGATGAAGCACCCACCCACGCATCTCCAGACCTGTCACTCTTTCAGTCCCAGCTCGACGGCAGTGGTGATCGCGAGATCTCCACCACCATGGTCTTTGTCAGACTGCTCACGGCCCTTACCCGGGACAAAACCCTTGGTCGCTATGTGGTTCCGATCGTGCCCGACGAATCACGCACCTTCGGCATGGAAGGCATGTTCCGCCAGCTCGGCATCTATGCACCTAAAGGACAGCTGTATATCCCCGAAGACGCAGACCAGCTGATGTATTACCGGGAAGATATTCAGGGACAGGTATTGCAGGAAGGCATTACCGAAGCCGGTGCCATGTCCTCATGGATTGCGGCAGCGACTGCCTACAGTAATCATGGTATCGCCATGATTCCTTTTTATATCTTTTATTCCATGTTTGGCTTGCAGCGGGTGGGCGATCTCGCCTGGGCCGCGGGTGACCAGCAGGCCCGGGGATTCCTGATCGGCGGTACCGCCGGACGCACTACCCTCGCGGGCGAAGGGCTTCAGCATCAGGACGGCCACAGCCTGCTGATGGCAGCGAGTATCCCCAACTGTATCTCATACGATCCCACCTTCAGTTATGAACTGGCCGTGATCGTGCACGACGGGATCCGGAGAATGTATACCGATCAGGAAAACGTTTTCTATTACATCACCGTAATGAATGAAAATTATCCGCATCCTCCGATGCCTGAAGGCGTCAGGGACGGCATCCTTCAGGGCATGTATCGCCTGCGCGAGGCACCGCGTGGACGTAAAGCCGCGCCGCGGGTGCAGCTTTTCGGCAGCGGTACCATCTTGCGGGAATCCATGGCAGCCGCCCAGTTACTGGAGCAGGATTTCGGTGTGCTGGCCGACCTGTGGAGTGTGACCAGCTACAATGAACTGGCGCGTCAGGGACGCGAAGCCACGCGCTGGAACCGCCTGCACCCGGATGAAGCGGCTCGACCGATTTATGTCAGCGAACAACTTGCCGACACACAAGGGCCAATCATCGCTACCACTGACTATAACCAGGCCTACGGTGATCAGATACGGGAGTTCGTCAGCGACCGCCGCTTCGTGGTGCTCGGCACCGATGGCTACGGCAGAAGCGGGACCCGCGAGCAGTTACGCCGGTTCTTCGAGGTCGACCGATACCAGATTGCGCTCGCGGCATTGTCCGCGCTCGCCGATGAAAATGCCCTGCCCCGCTCGACGGTGACCGACGCCATCAGCCGATACTCCCTGAACCCGGAAAAGCCGGACCCGGCCTTTGTATAGGCCGCACAATTCATGAGCGACGCCCAGGACATCCTGGTTCCCGATATCGGCGATTTCGACAATGTCGATGTGATCGAGGTGCTGGTGGCGCCGGGAGACAAGGTCGAGGTCGAGTCACCACTGATTACGCTTGAAAGTGACAAGGCAACGATGGATGTTCCCTCACCGGTTGCCGGCACCGTGACCGAAGTCCGCATTGCCGTTGGTGACCAGGTCTCCCAGGGAAGACTGGTTGCGAAGGTCGAAGCGGCCACACCAGCCTCAGAGGCCACTGCACCGATAGAAGAAGCGCCCAAAAGCACTGCAGATTCTGCACCTCGGCCGGAGCCGTCTGTCCCGGAGAAACCCGATCCTGCCCCGCTGGTCGCCCCCAGCCCTCCGCCCTCGCTACCGCCTGCGATCGAATCAGATGATGGATCGCTGCCCCATGCGAGCCCCGCCGTGCGGCGTTTTGCCCGGGAACTCGGTGCCGATCTTTCTAAGATCAGCGGCACCGGCACACATGGCCGAATCCTGAAAGACGACGTTACCGCCTTTATCAAATCCGCGCTCTCACAAGGGACCACGGGTACGCAAGGCGCTTTCGGTCTGCCGGCTGTACCCGACGTGGATTTCTCCCGCTGGGGCCCGGTTGAAACCCAACCGCTTTCCAGAATCAAGAGAATCTCGGGGCGCCATCTGCAGCGGGCCTGGCTTAACGTGCCGCATGTTACCCATCACGACGAAGCCGATATTACGGAACTGGAGGCGTTTCGAAAGACCCTGAAGAACGAAAAGGTCTACGCTGAGGTCCGGATTACCCTGCTCGGTTTTGTCATTAGGGCGCTGGCGAGCGCCATGAAAGCTTTTCCGATCATTAACGCTTCATTAGCCCCGGATGGTGAAAACCTCATATTCAAGCGCTACTTTCATGTCGGTGTGGCGGTGGATACCGAAAACGGCCTGGTGGTGCCGGTGCTGCGGAACGTAGACACCAAGGGCATTCTGGAACTCGCCGGAGAACTTGGTGAACTGAGCGCACGCGCCCGCGAAGGGAAACTCAAACCTCAAGAGATGCAGGGCGGCTGCATCAGCATCTCGAGCCTGGGCGGCATTGGCGGCACCAGCTTTACGCCCATCGTCAACAGCCCGGAAGTGGCCATCCTGGGCGTCACCCGGGCGCAGATGAAACCGCGCTGGGATGGAAACGCTTTTGCGCCGCGCCTGATGCTACCCCTGGATCTTTCCTATGATCACCGGGTTGTCGATGGCGCCGAAGCGGCGCGGGTCAGCGCTTTTATCGTGTCGGCCCTTGAAGACTCGCGAAGACTGCTGCTCTAGTGCCAACCACGGCTCTCAACCTCAAAATACTGAAATCACCATCGCTACCTCAGATTCCATAACGCATCCCGAAGATCAGCCAGGCACGGACATGCACACGGCAGACACCTTCGACCTTGCTGTCCTTGGCTCCGGGCCCGGTGGCTATACCGCGGCATTCCGTGCGGCTGATCTTGGTCTCAAGGTCTGCCTGATCGAACGTTATCCCACGCTGGGCGGTGTCTGCCTGAATGTGGGCTGCATCCCTTCCAAGGCATTGCTGCACGCGGCTCGGGTGATCGAAGAAACCCGGGAGATGCGCGCCCACGGCATCGATTTTGGGGAGCCCAAGATTGACCTTGCACAGTTAGGCGGCTGGAAAGACAAGGTCGTCGGGCAGTTGACCCATGGGCTCTCAGGTCTAGCGAAAAAACGTAAGGTACAGGTGATCACAGGCATCGGCCGCTTCGAGTCACCACACGAGTTGAGCGTTCTTAACGACCACAGCGAAGAACGTGTCCGCTTCCAACAGGCCATCATTGCCGCCGGGTCACAGGCGGCGACACTACCCGACCTGCCGGAGGATCCCCGCATCTTCGACTCGACCGGCGCCCTCTTGCTCAATACCATTCCGCCCCGCATGCTGGTCATCGGCGGCGGCATCATCGGCCTTGAAATGGCGACGGTGTACCTGGCCATGGGCAGCAAAGTCAGCATCGTGGAGATGGCGCCGGAACTGATGCCGGGGGCAGATGCTGATCTTGTAAAACCATTGGCCAAGCGTCTTGGTGCCCAGTGCGATGGTGTTTATCTTGGCACCCGGGTCACGAACGTTGACGCACACGAACGCGAACTCAAGGTCAGTTTCGAGGGTGACCAGGCACCTGCCGATGGGGCCTATGATGCAGTGCTGGTCGCTGTGGGTCGCTCGCCCAACGGCCATAACATTAACGCCGAGGCAGCCGGCGTCACCGTAGACGAGCAGGGTTTTATTGTGGTGGATTCCCAGCAGCGGACTTATCAACCGCACATCTTCGCCATTGGCGATATCGTCGGACAACCTATGCTCGCACACAAAGCCACTCATGAAGGAAAGGTAGCGGCCGAGGTCGCCGCGGGGCTCAAAAGCGGTTTTGAAGCCAGGGTCATTCCGTCGGTGGCCTACACCGATCCCGAGGTCGCCTGGGTAGGCATGACGCAAACCGAGGCCAAGGAACAAGGCATCGAATTCCAAAAAGGCGTATTTCCCTGGGTCGCAAGCGGCCGGGCCCTTGCCTTAGCGCGTAGTGAAGGATTTACCAGACTGCTCTTTGATCCTGTAACGCAACAGATTATCGGCGGCGGCATCGTAGGGCCCAATGCTGGAGATCTGATCGCCGAGGTTGGCCTTGCGATTGAAATGAACTGTGTCGCCCAAGATGTCGGACTCACTGTGCATCCCCATCCGACGCTCTCAGAGACCATCGCACTGGCGGCAGAAGCCTTCGAGGGAACGATTACGGATCTTTACCTGCCGCGCAAAACCTGACGCCGACTCATCCGATTGGCTGTGCCGCCTGCACTCTCCTTTACCGTGACCGGCTCGGGACCGTCGGTCATTATTCTGCATGGCCTATTCGGCTCGGCGGTGAACTGGCGCCGCATTGCAGATGCGCTTTGTCGCCGCTGGCAGGTCTTTTCTGTCGACCTGCCCAATCATGGGGATTCGCCCTGGACGGATGACATGTCGTACCCGGCTCAGGCCAAGGCTCTCGCTGGTTTCATTTCAGAACACGTGCCAGACGATCCCATTGTGATCGGACACAGCATGGGTGGCAAAGTAGCGATGGCACTCGCACTTGAAGGGGAAACCCCCCTCGCCGGTCTGGTGGTTGTTGATATTGCGCCGGTGGCCTATCCGCATTCACACCGCTCCCTTGTGCGGTCGATGAAAGGGCTCGAACTCACCTCACTTCGCAACCGCCGAGATGCTACCCAGGCGCTCGAAGCGGAGATTCCCGATGACGGGCTGCGCCAGTTCCTGCTGCAGAACCTGAGGAATGTTGAGGGCACACTGCAATGGCGCGTCAATCTTGATGTGATCGACAGGCAGATGGACGCCCTGACCGGTTTCGACATTGCGCCCGGGCGCTCGGATACGCCTGCGCTTTTCATCCATGGCGCGCAATCCGACCATGTCACGCCCGGGATGGTGCCCCAAATAACGGCCCGCTTTCCCAAGGCGCACCTGCTTTGTATCCAGGATGCAGGGCACTGGCTTCATGTACAACAGCCGGGTGCGCTGATTGACGCCTTTGAGGATTTTGCCGAGAACGCCCGACCTTAGTTACCGTCCCGTACCGCCAGATAATTCTCAGTGGGCTTGATCACACCCGAGGGACGCAGCAGATGGGAAACCGTAAACCCTGATTCACCGAGCAGGGCCGGCAGTCTCTGGTCAATGATCACGCCGCTGGAGTCGCACTGCGCTTCAAACACAACGAGACGCAATCGCGGGTTTTGCAGCGTCGCTTTCGCGCCACGCAGAACCTGATACTCCCAGCCTTCCACATCGATTTTCATGACGTTCGGGAAGTATCCAACCTGCCGGCAATATTCATCCAGGGTGATTACCTCGACCTCGATCTTGCCGACGGGTTCCCGGTGGGGCCAGTCGCCAAAACCGCTTTCGCCCGAGTCGCTGCCCCGGATCAACTGCTGTCGTCCGCTTTCGTCAGACAGCCCCATCGGGACAATACTGAGCGCCGTCTCGGGCCAGCCATTCAGCCGCCGCTGGCCATCCATCACGATACAGGTATCGGGATCCGGCTCAAATGCGGCTACCACAGCGACACCGCAAGAGAGCGCAAGACAACTGAAATAACCGGTATTGGCGCCAATATCGAAAAAGATATCGTCACTCACGAATGATGCGGCGAGGCGATCCGTGACTTCCTGCTCATGAATCCGGTTACACAAGAGATTCCGTTGCAGCCAGTCCTTCTGGTCACAGGCGAAAAGGAACCCCGACTGCGTACGGACCCGGATACGGTGCCGGCCAAACAACTGCTCGATAAGGCCAAGCCGTCGCGCCTTACCGGCCGGTATCCGGGGGCGAAACCAGAGCAAGCGTATCAGCGCCTCGATCACCCGGGGATAGTAGACCCCCAATACCGCAGTGACACGGCTGTCCTTATCGCGCATCGGCAGATGCTCCGCTCAGCAGGTCACACCTGCTCGAGTTCGACCAGCGTGCCGCAAAAATCTTTGGGATGCAGGAAAAGTACGGGTTTACCATGCGCGCCGGTGCGGGGCTCGCCACTGCCCAGTACTCGGGCGCCCTGCGCCTTAAGCTGGTCACGGGCTGCGAGAATATCGTCCACCTCATAACAGACGTGGTGCATCCCCCCGTCCGGGTGGCGCTCCAGAAACCGGCCGATCGGCGAATCGTCGCCCAGCGGATGCAGCAGTTCAATCCGCGTGTTGTCGAGATCCACAAACACGGTGGTTACCCCATGATCCGGAAGCGCCGCCGGCGCCGAGACCTTCGCCCCCAGCGTATCCCGATAGAGCGTTGCCGCCGCGTCCAGATCCGGAACCACAATAGCGACATGGTTCAGTCGTCCAATCATCAGGAATTCCCTTGGTCTTCAGTGAATTGATTGATGAGGTGACGCGCAGCGAGCCCGGGCGTCATGCGCCCTTTGGCCACATCGAGCCGGATCCGCTCTACTTCGCCCGTGATATCGGGATTCTTGAGGAACTGCTCCAGCAGCCCCTCATGCAGCGCCTGCATCATGGCATCGCTTGCCTGGACTTCCCGACGCGAGGCAAACAGACCTGAATCGCCGGCGTGAGCGAAGAATGTCTCCATCTGGCCCAACGCCTCTTCAACCCCGACGTTGTCCAATGCTGACATGCCGAGCACCGGCACTTTCCACCCAGGCGTGCGCGCCTGAAGAAACCCAGTCGCGGCGGTGTATTCGGAAACCGTGCGGTTAGCGGCCTGCTCAAGATCGCCATCGGACTTGTTCACCAGAATCAGATCGGCAAGCTCCATAACACCACGCTTGATTCCCTGAAGCTCGTCGCCGGAACCGGGAACCAACAGCAGTACAAAAAGGTCCGTCATCGACGCGACCCGAAGTTCGGACTGCCCAACGCCGACGGTTTCGACGATGACTCGGTCGAATCCTGCCGCCTCGCAAAGCGCAATGGCCTCGCGCGTGAAACGCCCCACCCCGCCCTCGGTACCGGATGATGGGGATGGCCGGACGAAGGCGTTTTCGCTAGCTGATAATTGCGGCATCCGGGTTTTGTCGCCGAGTATCGATCCTCCACTGATGACAGAACTCGGATCCACGGTCAGTACTGCCACCGAATGTCCCCGGTCTATCATGTGTCCGCCAAGAGATTCAATAAAGGTGGACTTGCCGACCCCCGGTGGCCCGGTGATCCCGATCCGCAGGCTCGACTGCCCACAGGCCGGCAGCTTTGCGAGCAGTTCACGCGCCTGTGCCTGATGCTCCTTCAGTCCGGACTCGACCAGCGTAATCGCCTGCGCCAGCGACCGGCGATCCTGATTGGCGATGGCGGCCGCCAGCGAGGCCGTGCTGTTCACGCAGATGTCTCCCTGACAAACTCAATGACCTGCTGGTCGACTTCGAGCGCTTCACCCGGCTTTGCATGCAGGCACAACACCGTACCGTCGCGCTCTGCCCGAATCACGTTTTCCATCTTCATCGCCTCGATCACCGCGATTTCATCACCGGCCTTGACCACATCACCCTCAGCTACTGCCACAGATACCAAAAGCCCGGGCATGGGTGAGAGCGCCAAATGTGAAAGATCGGGCGCAACCTTTCGGGGCATCAGGGGATACAGGGCCGCGCTGTGGGGTTCAAGAACCAGCGCAACGATGCTGGCACCGCTGTGAAACACCTCGTATCGTGACCCGGTGCGGTTGAGCTGGGCCGTCACGGCAATGCCGTCCGCCGAAAAATCGATGACGGAATCAAACACACTCCCTGCCATCTCAAGCGAGATCGCCTGTCCGTCCACGATCACCTGCCAGCGACTTTTTTCGGCGGTGACGGTGACTTCGTACTGGACAGTATCGATCTGGACATATCGCGTTGCCCCCAGCGAAACCACAGGCCTCGTAGAAACATCCTCACGCAGATGCCAACTGTGATGCACCACAGCGATCAACGCCACGATCCGGTGAACCACGGCTTGGGACAGCGCGCTACCCACAAACCCCTCGGGAAACTCCTCTTCAATAAAACCGGTGGTGATGTCTCCCGACAGAAACCGGGGATGCTGCACCAGGGCGGCAAGAAACGGGATATTGCTCTGGATACCCCTGATCTCGAAACGGTCGAGCGCGCGCAGCATGGTCTTCGCTGCGCTCTCCCGGTCAGGACCGTGGGTCACCAGCTTGGCGACCATCGGATCATAGTGGAGACTGACCTGGCCGCCTTCGCAGATTCCCGTATCCACCCGCACGCCCGGCGCATCATCCGGTGGGCGAAAACGCAGGACGCGCCCGGAGGACGGCAGAAACCCCCGGTAGGGATCTTCCGCATAAACCCGGGACTCCAGCGCCCAGCCGCTGATCCCGATGTCCTGCTGGGTCAGCGTCAATGGTTCTCCTGCGGCAATCCGCAGCATCCACTCTACAAGATCGACCCCGGTAACAAGCTCCGTCACCGGATGTTCGACCTGTAGGCGGGTGTTCATTTCCAGGAAATAGAAGTTACGTGCTTGATCAACAATGAACTCCACCGTACCTGCGGAGGTGTAGCCAACCGCCTTGGCGAGTGCCAGTGCCTGTGCTCCCATTTGTTCGCGAAGGGACGCATCCACAAACGAAGACGGGGCCTCTTCCACGACCTTCTGGTGGCGGCGCTGAATGGAGCACTCGCGCTCATTGAGGTGGATGCGGTTACCGTGATCATCTGCCAGCACCTGGATTTCGATATGCCGCGGCTGGCTGACGAACTTCTCGATAAATACCCGGTCATCAGAAAAACTCGAGCGCGCTTCACTGGATGCCCGTTCAAAACCCTCACGGCACTGGTCATCGTCAAAGGCAATCCGCATGCCCTTGCCGCCCCCGCCTGCACTTGCCTTAAGCATGACGGGGTAACCTATCTGCCGGGCGCGGCTGATGGCATCGTCGGCGTCCTTGAGGACCTCGTTAAAACCGGGAATGGTCGGCACACCGGCGCTTTCAGCTAGGGCCTTGGAGGCAATCTTGTCGCCCATAAGCGCAATCGCCTTTGCCGGTGGGCCGACAAAGGCAATGCCGGCATCGACGAGGCCTGCCACCAGCGCGGGATTTTCTGAAAGAAAACCATATCCCGGGTGGACCGCATCCGCATGGGTCGTGCGACAGGCATCGATGATCCGCTCTACCATCAGGTAGCTCTCGGTCGATGGCGATGCGCCGATGGGTACCGCTTCATCGGCCATCAGCGTGTGCGGTGCATCACGGTCCGCATCGGAGAAAACCGCGACAGTCTTGATCCCCATACGCTTGGCAGACCGGATCACCCGGCACGCAATCTCGCCCCGATTAGCTATGAGAAGTTTATTGAACATAGAAAGCCACGTCTTAAAACCAATCGTCTTTCGGCGCGCCCTGCCAGACCCAGAACGCTAAGATAGGTGCCAGTCTATCCCTGACTCAAAAAGCGTCAAAAGTCGCTCGATATTGTGGCGTGCATCCTTTTCAAAAAGCGTCTGAAAATGTCCTGTCGCATAGATGCGAGGCCGCCTGACCAGGGTCTTTAGAAAGCCGCCCTGACCTCGGGCAAATGCTTCGTCGGTCGAGCGCCTTGCCTCGCAGCGAAGGTCGCGGGTGTCGGCAAAAAAAGCATCCCAGGGCTGCGCCAGGCCCCATAGATCAACATCCACGACAAACTGAGCCTGAAAGTCCTGAGGCGGGTCGCGATGATCCGTCGCCACAATCAGATCTTTCACGCCCGCAATGAAATCGTCGGGCAGGTACCCCGATGCCTCGTTTGCAAACCACTCGGCACTTTGCGCTTCGTTATCCCGTACCCCAGCCTCAAAGATGGCATCATGAAACCACAGCGCCATCTCCACGGCATCATCAGTGCCCAACACCGCCGCCGCGTTATCGTAGGCGGCAAGACAAACTGTGATATGACCGCCATCGTGATAGTGTCGGGACGCATCGCCGTAGAACCGGCTCAACTGCTCAAAGATCCGGCCAGACTCCCCGCCGCCTCCGACACGGCGCCAAAGCCCGCCAAACCGGTCTGCGTTCACGATGCTCAGGATGCCTGCGGCGAAGATGCTGCTGCATGCTCACGCTTCAGCGCCTCTAGCGCCTGGGTCGTACGTGTGAGTCGATCGACCATCTGGCGCAGCACGCTTAACGAAACTTCAGGGTTATCCCGGATAAGATCCATGAAATCATCGGCCAGGATCCGCAGGCAGCGCACCTCTCCTTCAGCCCGAAGCGTTGCCGAACGCAGCTGATTGCCGATCACACCCATCTCACCGACGACATCACTGGTAGAAAGCACTGCCAGGGGATCACCGCTCGCGTCCTCGTTGATAAAAACACCGACCTCTCCCGACATAATGACATAGACGCTGTCCGAGCCCGAGTTCATGTTGAATATGATGTCACCGGCATCGAAACTCGACTCTTCGCTCGAGAATGCCAGGCGCTTGAGCCTGCTGGCATCCAGTTGGGCGAAAAGCGGAATCTTTCGAAGCTGCTCTGCGTCGGTGATGAAGTTCATATCTAAGGGCTGATCTGTTAGGGCACAAAGGGCAATTTAACCGCAACAGCCCGGGTACCGCAAAAATATCTATCCGGAAGAGTCTGCATCGTTGGCGATACGCGATTCCATATCCTCAAGATCCTCGGGCGTATTGACGTTGAGGAACATCTCCTGACGATCCGAAAAATCAACTCTTGCGTGGGGTATCTGTTCCAGCCACAGGTCAATCTTGCGCCCGCCCCCGGCAAGAAAATCCTCAAGGCCGGACCGGGACTGCCGGCTCAGCATCATGAATACCGGCTGCAGGCGTTCACCGTCATGGGCAACCACCGCATCCAACCCACCCGGCGCAGCAGCTATCCACATCCGTGCTGCATAGTCGTCCGCCAGCAGCGGTGAATCGCACGGCGCACTCAGTATCCAGTCGTGCGATATCTGCCTTAGCCCGGAGGCCAGACCCGCCAAGGGCCCGGCATAACCGCTCACACTATCACTGATGACCGGGACGCCCAGTTGCCGATAATCCGCCTGGTTACGGTTAGCACTGATCATCACTTCACTGACCTGACCAGCGAGGCACTCAAGACCCCAGGCGACGAGCGGTCTGCCCCCAAGGGTCAAAAGGCCTTTATCGGCGCCACCCATCCGCCGGGCCTGCCCCCCAGCCAGCAACAGTCCACTAACTCCGAATATGGTCTTGTTGGAATGCACCGCTGCCCCACCTCGTAGCGCCGTTAATCAAACAATCCCATTATAATCAGGGCTATCAGCCTGGCGTTGCCGCCGGGTTTATGCGGAAACACCAGTCCACCTTATATGCGTCTTCGTCACCACGCCTCATCATTGTGTGTATTGAGCACACTGCTGGTTCTGCACGGCTGCAGTTCCACAGACGAGATTAAACCCGCAGAACCTGACTGGGACAGAACGACCCAACTCGAGATTCCGCCCGACCTGACAGCGCCCAAAGACAGCGCCAACACGGAGCAGTTCTCAGCCGCAGCCCGTAATGCCAGCGAAGCCGAGCTGGACCAATACAGCCAATTCCAGAAATTTCAGCAGATGGCAGATTTTCAGGATTTTCTGAAATGGCGCGAGACGCACTCCGCTGACATTGACTTGAGCCTCACAGCCTTTCGCAAAGCCCGCGACGAAGCCATCGCACAATCCCTAGGTGAGCAAGGCGTACTCACCTTAAGCACGCGCGACGGTCAGACCATCATCCTGATGGACGACACGCTGGAGAACTGCTGGCAGCGCCTGGATACGGCGCTCACCAACATGGGCGTGCATGTGCTTGCCCGGCGTCAGGATCAGAGTATCTTCCGGGTGCACTACGACACCCAGACACCCGAAGACACCAGCGCCTGGACCGACTGGATTCCCTGGCGCAGTGACCCGATTATTTATCAGATCAGCCTGGAGCTCACACGCAACGGTCCTGCGGTATCGATTCGGGATGACGAGGGGCAAAGCGTCAATACCGAACTTGCAAACGCTTTTGTCGAGCTTCTCGGCATCCAGTTACTGACCTTTGCTAGCGATAGTGCTATAGCCGCTGCGCCGACTGTTGAATCTTCGGTAACCCTTCGAGAAACCGCCAGCGGTTATCTGACGCTGGTGATTTCAGGGGCGGCGGGGGGTGTCTGGAACCGCCTCGATCGCGAACTGCAGGACATGGGCTTTTCTATTGTGAAACGCGATCGCGCCCAACTGCGCTTTGTGGTCCGCTACGATGATCCCAGCAAGTTGGCCGACAAAACGTGGTTTCAGTCGCTGGCGTTCTGGAAAGACGATGCCAGCGCTCCGGCTGAGGACGTCGCGGTTGTGCTGACGCCTGCCGGGGCAGAGACGCACGTCAATGCGCTGGATGCCACCGACCAGCAAACGAAACTGGGCGACCACGTAGTTGAGCTGCTCGCGGCAAGCCTCAAAGCCAAAGAGGAAAACTGAGCTGCTGCTTTGGCGCGAAGGCTCGCACACACCAGTCAGCCTGGGCGGCCCCCTGCCTAGCTAGATCTCAGGAAGCGTTGTTTGCGCCTGCCTGTTGCGCCTTCCACTCCTGGTAAGCCTTGAACTCCTGCCAGCGCTTCCATTCGAGGTACTCGGCGTACTCCGGATCATCGATCGCCAGTTGCGATGGATTGCCGTCATCCTTTTTGTCCCGACCAAAAATATCGATACTGAAGCCGTGGCCGATCTGTCGCCGCGGAGAGAGAGCGTAGGGCGAGTCATCGGTCGGGTTGTTGTCGGGATCGTTGAGCACACCCGTTGGCTCCACCGTCCCTGCCGTCTTATTCATATTGGTGATCGAACTGCAGCCAGCCAGCAAGCCCATAAGCGCCGCAACCGTCAAAACCCTCGCGACCTTTTCCATGAGAGAAATTCTTCTTACAAGTAGCATCACAAGTAGTTCCCCTTTTCTTTCAGGGATAAGAGCGTGTTTTGGAGGCGTTCAGTGCGTTTGCCGGGTCACATCCCGACCAATCCAAGTCTAACAGACAGAACCGAAGAGTTCGGCGATGGCCAGAGCGCTTTCATGAACGATGAGTCCGTCGTTGATGCCGGTAGCGGCTCCATCCAGACCGTACGATCTGGGGTCAATGACACGACTGGTCTTGGCGGGCGCGCCGACGTACGCGTTGAGATCGCCAACGAGGGTACCGATAGCAAGGATGTCGGTATCATACGGCTCGACTGCTAAGGCCCGCCGCTCAATCATGTCCAAAACCCCGGTTTCAAGCGATTTCTACCCGAAATCGCCCACTTGTTACTTTTTTACAACAAATGTTGTGTATCGACCCATTTTTGATTGCAGATAAATGGCATTAGCGTGACAATAGTGTTGCTTTTGTACAAGAGCAACATATAAACCTAATCAGGAGAAACCTAGTAATGCAAAAGAAACTGATTGCAGCAGCAGTCGCGGGTGCGCTAGCTACGCCCGTCGCGATCGCAGACGTTGCGGTTTCGGGCTCCATTCGCACCGGCGTGGAATACACCGGTACAGCGTGGGCCGTCTCTGACAACTACTCGCGTCTTCGCTTTAAAGCCTCCTCCGACCTTGGTAACGGTCAGAGCGCCTTCATGAACTACGAGTTCCGTGTGAACTCTGACACAGGTAGCCTTGCCGCTGCCGCCGCTGGCCCAACTCAGCGTCTGTCCTATGTGGGGATCAAGGGCGATTGGGGTTCACTCAGCATGGGTGCACAATGGAGCACACTGTTCAACGTTGTCGGTACCTTCATCGATAAATCCAACCGCTACGGTGGCCTTGGCTACTGGGGCGGCGGTGGCGGCCAGTATCGTATGGCGGACTCCGTTTATGTGTCGACCTCGCTGGGCGGTATGTCCCTCTCTGGCGACGTGCAGATGAATGAGTCTAGCGACGACGACATTGACCGTGGCACGATCGGTGCCAATCTGGGTATCGGCGGCGTGTCAATTGGCGCAGCCTATCAGAACAACGGCAATGCCGACTTCACCGGTGTCGGTGCTTCCATCAGCCTCGCTGGTGTTGGCCTCTCCGGTGGCTGGACAGACACTAATGGTGCTGGCAGCGGCTTCGGCGTCAACGCAAACCTTGGTGGCATCGTAGTCGCCTATGAAGAGCACGATGGCACCGCAGACGGCAACATCTGGGGCCACTACGGAATCGGTCTTGGCGGCGGCGCCAAAGCGATCATCGAGCTCATGAACGACGGCACCAATACCAAAGGTATGGGCATGCTGCGGATGGACTTCTAAGATCGGCTGTTTAACTGGGTCTTGCGGCCTGGTGTAAAAAGGGCGCCGAAAGGCGCCCTTTTTATTTGTCCTCGTGGCCGGCTTTCCTGTTCCCACCAAGAACGTCCTTAACTTTCATCACCCAACGCCTGGCGCAGCGGAGCCAGATATTTTTGGTAGTTACACCAGCGCTCAGTAGAGCCTGTATGGAGAGGCTGGCGTACCTGGTAGAGGCTTAAGGTATCGACTCTCTGGACGTTTTCCTCGTGGGAAAGACAGGCGGGATTCCACTCAAGGTCAAGTCTCTCGAGTAGCGGTCTCAGCACGGGCTCCGGATCACTGACAAGTTCTTCGTAGCGAATCGTGACAAGACGCGCTCCCAGGAGGCTTTGCCAATGCGTCATCAGCCGTTCGTAGGCGCGGTAGTAGTGTCCAAGTTCTGCGAGGTCATAGGCAAAATCGAGTCCGGGCGGAAAAACCTGAAAAAAGGTCGAAAGACAGGTATCGAGCGGATCCCGGGTGCAGTGGACCAGGGTGACGTTTGGAAACAAAAGGGCCGCCAGCCCCAGGTGAAGAAAATTCTGCGGCATCTTGTCGACGACTCTTGTAGCACTTCCGGACCTTGCGCTGAGCGCACCGAGATACACTTTCGCCGATCCATTGAGATCTTCAGCAGAAACCTCTTCGATGCATTGCGGCCAGGGTTTTTCACTTTTTCGGGCGAAGCCACGCGCAGCTTGTGCAAGCTCACGCAGTTCTCCGGCCGTGGTGACATCCGGGTGGGCACACAACACCTGTTCAAGCAGCGTCGTGCCCGAGCGGGGCATCCCAACGATGATTAGCGGCTTCGTTGACGCATCACCCTGCCCAGCAAAACCGCTCATGAGCTCAGGGCTGAAAGCCTTGATGATACGGTCGAAGTGTTCATCGACCGCCTGGGAGTCAAACTGCAGGCCCGCCCGGCGCAGTGCATTGCCCTTCTCGTAATGCGCGAAGGCTTGGTCGTAGATTTTGCAGTCATCAAAGGCCTTGCCGAGCGCAAAGTGCAAATAAAGCGCCTGGGAAGGGTCGATTTGCCGGCGTTTTAAGACCGACCGCATCTGCCGGATATCGGAATCGTCGGCGTCTTCGTAATGGCGCCCTCTTGCGATATTGAGCCAGGGCTGACCAAAAAGCGGCTGGCGCTCCGTCAACTGCCTGAAGCGGCGCTCTGACTCGGCGTCTTCACCTAAAGATGCGAGCACCTGGGCCAAGTCGTTCTGAATCGACAGATCATCGGGACGGGTTTTTAGCAGTGCCGTGAAGAGTTCCTGCGCGGTCTCAAGATCACGCAACTCGTAAGCAAGCTCCGCCCGCTGCGCCATCAGCTCGGCCGAGCGTGGGTGGTGGTGCTCTGCCTGACTGCAGATCTCGCTCGCATCCTCGAGCCGGTCCCACGCCGTCAGGGCCCGGCCGAGAGACTGCCACAAGGGGAGTTCGGCGGGATGGTCGTGGCAGGCAGTTCGGAGTGTCTTTTCGGCGGCGTCGGTGTCCCCTCTCGCATCCTGCACCCGGGCAAGTGAGATCACGAGATCCGGTTGGCCCGGAGCCAGCTGCAATGCAGCGCTGAACCCCTCCTCTGCGCCTGCGAGATCATCGGTCATGGCCCTCGCCTCGGCAATACCTGCAGCCACATGCGGGTGATCCGGGGCTATCGTCCTGGCCAGCATAAAGGCCTCCAACGCCCTGCCCCCTTTTCCAGCCATGAGCAGCAGGCGACCCATGCGGATCCGTCCCACGATCACCTCGGGCGCGCAATCGACCCCGACCTGACACTCGCGGATGGCCTGATCGACGCGCCCCTGCCCGAGGTATGCATCTGCAAGGGCAAAGTGTACGTCCGAATCATCCGGCAGGGCCTTTGCAACCTTCTTCAAACTCGCGACTGCACGAGCAAAGTCCCTTTGCTCAAGCGCCTTGATGCCCTTCTGCCAAGTCTTTTTGAGGTGTGCGTTATCCATCAGGACACAAGTTCGATGTGCAAAGACAAAAATACCGGCTGTAGAACCAGTCGGTGAACTGCACAGCCGCTAGCACCGGTGATCATCATGGCGGTCTTTGAGAAAAGTGTACATCGAATGGGCCTTTGCCGGCAGGTCCGGATCCATCGCCAGCATTTGGAGCGCCTCGGCATGCTGAGCGAAAAGCGCCACCGGATGGTTCTCACCGATCCAGGGCGGACAGAAGACTGGCTGCCCGACATCCGGGCCCGCCCAAGAGTGAGACCCGACCCGCGAATCTACCCCGCTCAGGCTACCCAGAAGGCCTTTTCCAGATCGTCAAAGTCTGACGCTGGCCCTTCAAACTTGTTGCGGCCCAGTTCAAGCACATAGACGTAATCGGAGATATGCAGAGCGTGACGTATTTCCTGATCAACCAACAGAATGGTAAGACCTTCCTGCTCCGTCAGCATGATCAGCATCTCGTAAACCTCTTCCGAGAGCATCTTTGACAAACCGGCAGTCGGCTCATCGACCAGCAGCATGCGGGGTTCTGCCATCAGGGTGCGGCTAATTTCGACCATGCGCTGCTGACCCCCGGAGAGTTCTCCGGTGATCTGTTTGCGCTTTTCCTTGAGTACCGGGAAGCGCTCGTAGTTAGCCTCCATCTTTTCAGCGATCTGCTTTTTGTCCCGCTTGAAGGTCCAGCCGCCAAGCTCAAGGTTCTCCTCCACGGACATATCCTTGAAGATGCCGGGCTGCTGCGGGATGTAGGCCAACCCCTTCAAGATACGGTGATAGGTAGGCACATCAATAATGTCTTCGCCCTCGAGGAGGACCTGGCCCTCGTTGGGACGCAAAAAGCCGAACACCGCCTTAAGCGCCGTCGACTTGCCGACGCCATTGGCGCCGAGGATGGCCGTGATCTGATTCTTGCGCGCCTTGACATTGAGGTCCTGCAGGATATTAAGATCCTTGTAGTAACCCACGTACAGGTTGCGCAGCTCGAGTACGATATCGTCCGGTGACTCAGGCACGGGATGGCCTCATCTCGTCGTCGCGCTCACCCGTACCCGTGCGGTCTTCTGTGGTGCCCAAATACGCTTCGATCACCACCGGGTCGTTCTTGACATTCTCGGGTGTATCGTCTGCGATCAGGTCGCCGTAGTCCAGCACCAGCAGCCTCTTGCACAAGGCAAAGATCGAGTCCATCTGGTGACTGATGATGATCATGGCCTTACCCCGTTCGTTGACCCGCCGGATGTACTCGTAGATCACCTCCATCAGTTTGGGATGCACCCCCGCGAAAGGTTCATCCAGAATGATGATATCCGGGTCGAGCATCAGCAGGCGGCCGAGTTCCAGGAGTTTCTGCTGACCGCCGGAAAGCGCACGGGCGTACTCGTTACGAAGATGCGCCATGGTGAGAAACTCGAGCACCTCCATGGCCTGCTCTTTCACAGCATCGCCCTTGTGACTTTTGCCAAGGGCGAGCGCAGGGACATACAGGTTTTCCAGTACCGTCATCCGCCGGAACGAACGCGTGATTTGAAAGGTCCGGCCAAGACCCACCTTGGCAACCTCGAAGGACGGCAGCTGGTCGATACGCGTACCGTTGAGATAGACCGTCCCGCTATTGGGCTTAACGGCACCATCAAGCACATTGGTCAGGGTCGTCTTGCCGGCGCCGTTCGGCCCGATGAGACCAATCATCTCGGCGCCGTTTACCTCAAAGGAGACGTCTTTCAGCACATGATTACCGCCAAAGCGCTTGTTCAACCGGGAAACAGCGAGTTCAATCATGCCTGCACCCCCTGCCGGTCTGCAGATGCTTCGGGATCATCGCCGCCGGGCGCATCATCCTCGCGCCGGACCACCGTCTCGGCCGCCACATGACCGCGCATGAAATAATCGATCAAGGGAGCCAGAAGGCCGTTTCGGGCAAATCGCAGGGTCAGCATCAGTACCACCCCGAAGAACACCAACCGCCAGAGCGTCATATCGATAGTGACCCCGCCAATCGAAAAACTGGTCCGCAGCATTTCCAGAATGAACTCGATCAGGATGGCACCGATGGCCGCGGCGATAAAGTTCTCCACCCCTGCGATCACCGCCATTGCCACCACCAGGCTCATCTGCAGAATCATGAGATTGTTTGGGGTAATGATGGTCACATAATGGGCATAAACTGTACCGGCAAGGGCCGCCATCGATGAAGTCACTACAAAGACCATCACCTTGTAACGCGTGGTATTGACGCCAAGCGCTGCGGCCGCATCCTGATCTTCGCGCAGGGCACGGACAAACAGCCCAAAGCGCGACTGCGACAGCCAGTAGAGCACCGCGAGACACCCCAGCAGCAGGAAGAGCATTACAAAATACGGCGGGATCTTGTCGGTCTTGCTGAAGAAATGGCCCGCAATCGTGATCCCGTTTTCAAAAAGACTGGGCAGCTCCAACCCTGCCTGACCGCGGGTGATCTGAATCTCGGCGCTGATAGTGGCGCGCAGAATCTCGGAAAATCCCAGGGTAAAGAGCGCAAGGTACGCCGCCCGCAGCCGCAGCACCAGCAGTCCGATCAGGAGGCCAAAGATGCCACCGACGAGCGTACCGAGGATGACGCCGAGCCACACCGGCATCCGTGTCACTGCGACGGTGCCGTTCCATTTCTCCATCGCCTGCGCCAGGCAGTCCTGGGTCAGGGTGGTTGAGGTGACGCCAACGGCGTTCTTGATGATCAGGTATTGCCCGCCGATAGCGAACTCGGTACAGATCCCGGTGGGCTCGGGGGAGATAAAGAAGTAATGGCATAAAAGCGCCGTGGTATACGCGCCCAGCCCCATAAAGGCCATGTGCCCAAAGGAGAACTGACCGGCATAACCTGCCAGCATTGACCAACTCGACGCCAGGATGGCGTAGAAAAAGCCAATAATGCAGATATGCATGATGTAGTCATAGTTGCCGGCCGAGTAAACAAACGGGAATGCAACGAAGAACGCCACGATCAGGACGCCCAGTAGTTGGGGAACGCGCTGCTTGTTCAAAACTTGCCGTGCGCCCCGCTGGCAAACTTGCGACCGAAAAGTCCCATGGGCCGCAGCAACAGCATCAGCGTCAGGATGATCATCCCGTAGGCCGGAATATAACTGGAGGCTTTTTGCGGATTGGGCACACAGCCAGTCCCTGCAGCTTCGACCAGTCCGACCAGGGTACCGCCGACAAATGCGCCGGGCAAAGATCCCAGTCCGCCCAGCACCACGATGACAAAAGACCGCATCTCCGGGATCTGGCCCACAATCGGCAGCCACGAGAATGCCTGCACCAGAACAGCGCCCGACAGTGACGCAACCATGCAGCCAAGGGCGAATGCCAGCATGTTCATCCGGTTGGGATTGATACCCGTAATCGCTGCCGCCTCGCGGTCCTGACTCACGGCACGAAGACCTTTTCCAGTCCAGGTGCGGTGCAGAAAATAAAGCAGCGCCAGCAGGACCAGGATCGAAAGAATGGCCGCAACAAACCGCGGGTTCGAGATCGAAACGGTGTCAAAAAGTTCCATGTTGCCCCGGCTGGTCTTGATCAGCCAGGGGTCCGAGCTATCCGGTAGTCGAATCCTCGGGAAATCGAAAAACCGCTTTACTTTGACTGGGTTAAAACCTGCCAGCGCAGCGACCAGATAGGTCAGCGTAAAAGAAAGTCCGAAGGTCACCAGGATGCCGTACTCAACGGGACGCTCCACCCGTCCATCGTACATGGGCGTCAGGAACAACCGCTCGAACAACGCTCCGAGCCCGAAGGTGATCAAACAAGAACCCAACACCCCGATAAGGGGATGCGTTCCGGGAAACCAGATATTAATGATGTAGTAGACCAGCATACCGCCGATCATGTAAAACGCGCCATGAGCGAAGCTAACGATCCCGAGAATCGAGAAAATCAGCGTCAGGCCCATTGCCATCAGGCCGTAAATAATGCCAATGATGAGCCCGTTGGTAAACTGTGATGCAACGAATGACCCGTTCGAGACACAGTTGTTCTCAGGATCCGCGTTGGCGAATGCCGCCGCGATAATGCCGATCACCACCAAAGACGACAGCGTAATCATGACGCGGCCGATCTCGGGACCCTTCCACCACAGGGGCGCAAGACCAAACGGGCCGAATGCTGCGCCGATCAGCGAACCGCCGAGCGTCGCATTGGATGTATCAAGGTCCTTGCGAAGATAGATCTTGCGGGTGCCGATACCGCCGGTAACCCCCCAGAAAACAATCCAGAGAATCGTCCACCAGAAAATGCTCGAGTATTGCATCGCTCAGATTATGCCTGCCAACAGCACCCGCGGGTTACGGCGATAAACACAAAAGTGAACGGGGTGGACGCAGGTCACGCCCACCCCGCTTTCAGAATGACTCAGAAAATCCGATCAGTTACCGACGTAGATCGGGTCGCCGGTCTTGTAGACGTCCGGATAAACAATCGTCATCGTATTGGAAGGCTCGCCCTCTTTCTGATACTGCACCATCGTGATCGCAGGATCAGGCCACTGGTGCCACCACTCGTCCCCTTTGCCGTCGGCTGAAGGATCTTTCTTGCTGCCGTACGGGAAATAGATACGCCCGAGGGTCCCTTCGTGGCTGATGTTTTCCAGCGCGTCAACGATGGCATCGCCGTTGGTAGAGCCGGCTTCATTGATCGCCTGCGCTATGACGCCGATGGAGTCATAGGCTTCCAGCGCATAACTTTCAACGCCGGTCTTTCCGGTTTTTGCCTTGTAGTCGTTGGCAAACTTCAATGCGCTTTCGTTGTACATGGTTTCCGGGACACCGATCCGCGCCATGAAAGCGAGATTGCCATCAGGTACGTTTTCCCACCAGGCTTTACTCTCAAGGCCAGCCTGGTTGGCATGGAACATCATATCCAGTGGACCGACGCCCGCGTCAGCCGCCTGCTGGGCGTAGTTGTATCCCGCCTCACCGGTCAGCAGTACGATCACGTAATCCGGATTCTCGGCCTTCACACGCTCGACGATCCCGGCAAAATCCTGCGTACCGATATCGACACCAAAGGTGGTGCTGCTGATACCTTTGGACCCCAGACCTTTTTCACACTCTGCCGCAGCGGGAATACCGTAGTCCGTATTCTCGGTCACGATGGCGACCTTTTTCACGCCCGGCGCCTGAGCAGCGAATTTCCAGATCACGCCTGAAGCCCAGGAACTGAGCGGCGCAATACGGAAGATATACTTCTGCTTGTCGCCGGTGATGGTGTCGTTCCAGGTCTCGGCGAAGACCACGGGAATTCCCCGATCGTTGGCCACATCCTTGCCGGCAACACCCACGGAACTGTGATAGCCCCCGCCCACGGCAACAACGCCGTCCTGGGTGATGAGTTTTTCCATCAGCGCACGGGCCTTCTCAGGCAGACCTTCTGTGTCGGCAATGACGACCTCGATGTCACAACCGAGTACACCGCCGGCCGCGTTGATATCTCGTTGGGCCAGAATCATGGCATCGCGCATCGCCTCACCACCAGTGACTGAACCCGGTGCCGAAAGCGGGGCGAGACCCCCGATCTTGATGGGGCAATCGGCAGCGAGCGCCGGGCCACTGAGCGACACCAGACCGAAAAGGCCTGCGACGAGGCCTACGGCCGACGTCAGTTTACGCACTTTTTCCATTCCTATTCTCCTCACGTTTTGGGTATCTGATTTCGAGTTTCAATGCACCCGACTCTTCCCGATCTTCGTTACGCATCCTGTAAATATCCAGCCAGTATTACCCGCTGGTACAGCAGCGAACCAAGATTGTAAATCTGATTGTTAATCAGATTCAGAACCCGGTCAATCCCAGCATAATGAAACTCTGATGATCGTCGGGACATGCAGAAACTGTTGCGATTGCATTGCGTCAGTTAGACTTGTCCCGGTTTTGTCACCCTTGGGGTCTTATGTCAGACAGTTTACATACCGCATCCACACTGGAAACAGTGCCGGACCGCAGCATACGACAATGGCTTCGGGACAACCGGATTGACGAGATCGAAGCGGTTATCCC
>Ga0315336_1002451_pt1 | contig 28265 bp, 23 predicted proteins | sample ASW5metaG_FD_204512 | JGI IMG/M metagenome (GOLD analysis project Ga0315336, IMG submission 204512) | Ammonia-oxidizing marine archaeal communities from Monterey Bay, California, United States - ASW #5 | ecosystem: Environmental > Aquatic > Marine > Intertidal zone | place: USA: California... | reverse complement strand
CCTGGATTCAGGGCGGGCAGCGGGGGGAGAAAATCTACGGGGTTGTAACCGTCTGCCCCGATTTCTCGTTCCAGATTTTTTCGAATTTACCCCTGTGCTCTGCAGGTAAGGGAGACGCTACGTGTGAAATGGCCACGAAGAGAATTGCGTTAATGACCAGAGCGTAGAACCCGGGCGCTGGCGCACCCCCGACGTTGATAAGCATCGGTGGCAACGCGGAGGGGAACCAGGTGTAGCCGATTCCCACAAGCACCCCGACACACCAGCCGATTTCTGCCCCCAGCTTCGAAGCCCGCTTCCAGTAAAGCGCCCCGATCAGGAGGGGTAGGAACTGCATATTGAACATGACCACGAGTTTGACCAAGGCCCAAACATAAGGCGGCCGCGCAAGAGCGATCCACATTGCCAGTAAGCCGAAGGCAATCATTGCCCACCTCCCGACTTTGATTGACTGTTTCTGAGAAATGTCCTTCTTGATATAGCCGCGGATGATGTCTTTCGAGAGCATCGCATCCGCTCCCACGAGGCCAGAGTCAAGAGTTGACATTCCACATGCCCAAACGACGACAACGAGCCATGCGATGAGCCAGGGCGCCTGTTTCTGGATGGTGATGAGTATGGCCTGGTCCATCTTCTGGCCTGGCCCCGCGAAGATATAGCTCACCATTCCCAGGAAGGTGAATATCAGAACCATCAAAAGGAGCATTGCCCCAGTGAGTACAACGTTGCGCCGGAATTCATCGAGGCTTCGGATGGTATATATTCGTGTCATCCGGTCCGCGAATGTAAGGGGGTGGGAGACCATGAAAATGAACCACCCGATAAATAGCCCAAAGGAGAGAGCGTCGGGCGAGAAATGGGTATGGGTCTTAGGTAAAGCATCCATGACTTTAAAGAAGCCGCCCGCAATGTTCAGTAAATAAAAAACGGCGACAACACCGAATCCCAAGGCGAGTGCCCCCTGGAAGACATCGGTGTAAATTACACCACGCATTCCCCCCCATAGACTATAGCCGACGCCGACGACGAGGAGAAGGAGAACTCCCCATACATAGGGAACGCCTGCGAAACGCTCTAGAATGATCCCCATAGCGACCGCGTTTGAGGCGAAATATGGGATCAAGAATATGATGCTCCCCACTGCGCCCAAAAGCCGAAGGAGGTCGCTTTGGTAGAAATCACCGTAGAAATCCTGTGAAGTGCTGTAGTTGAGTGCCTTCCCCACGGGCCATAGGCGCTTTCCTATGTACCAAAGAGGAAAAACCATAAACGCGTAGGCAAATCCGTAGCCCAGGAAACTCACGCCCTTCAAGTAGAACCAGCCAACTGTGCCAAGGTAAATACCGCCCGACATGACGGTTGCGACGATGCTAAACGAATTGGGAATGTAGCCGACGCTTCGACCGGCAACGTAGAAATCTTCTTCGGTGTCTTCACGGGAGCGGTACTTTGAGACAATCCATACAGTGATGGCGAGGTAGACCAGGATGCTTCCAAAAATGAAAGTTGGCGAGGACAACCCCATCATGCATCCTCCTCTTCAAAAACGACCCGGACCAGAATCCAGAGCGCAAACAGGGCGACGATTGCATACCAGAGGATATTGAAGTAGCGGTGGTTAATGAAGGGATTGATCGGGGTGGTTATGGTAAGCACAAGAAAGACTACAAACATCCATCCGTTAGTTGTAAGGCTTCCTTCTTTGACCATGCCATTTCCTCCCTATCCACAAGATTGGGCGATCTGTAACTCTATGATCCCTAAAGTTAGCTTTTTGGAACAACTCCCCCCCTTCCGCATTGAGGAACTTGTGAAACGTTATTTCCGATAGTACCATATTTCGCCTGATATTACGAAGTAATGTCCTTTATCCCTCTAATTTCAAGCATTTCTCCATTCCTTAGCATTTCCGTTCTAAGAGTAGAGTGGCTTTTTATCTTAAAGTTATCGCACTGGTGAAATGGAAAACATTTAAACACGATTCATCAACTGCTCTGGAGAAGATGTAGAGTAAAATAAATTTGTTCTATTTTCATGTTTCTCAAAGAACTTTTGCGCGAGATTTGGTGCTTTGTGAGAAATTATATTTTTCATACTGCGATGATGTCACATTCCATATTCATACCTATTTTATATCGCATTTATAAAATTCATTTATGAGGATATGTGAACATAAGGAACGCATTTCCCTTTGCAATATCTCTCGTCCAGTTGGTACGGTGCAGATACTAGGTTATGTTCCGTTTCATTTTTGAAATTGCCCGAGCATTTCATGCCTCGATTATTCGAGACATACATAGACGTGAAAAAAGAAGGGGTACAAAGCGTGTCGGTTGATCTCAATCCGAAATCCCGCTGGGTCGGGAGGTCCATTAAACGCTATGAGGACTCACGCCTTTTAACTGGGCAAGGCCGCTATATGGACGATCTGGCGTTGGGTCGGGTCTACCACGCTGCCGTCGTCAGGAGTGACCACCCTCATGCCCGAATTCTCCGGGTGGACGTAGGTCGGGCCCTCAAGGCGCCGGGAGTTGTGTCCGTTTTGCTCCCAGAGGACGTACGCTCAATGAGTAAGCCCTTCGCGAGTGCGCTAAAAATTCCAATGGACCATTACGCAACGGCAGTGGACAAAGTGCGCTACGTGGGTGAGCCGATTGCCGTGGTAGTGGCTGAGAACCGCTATCTTGCAGAGGATGCCGCTGAGCTCGTTGAGGTTGATTGTGAGCCCCTCCCCGCCGTGGTGGATGCAGAAAAGGCTTCTTTGGCTGGGGCCCCTCTTCTTCATGCAGCCCACGGCTCCAATGTCGTCAACCATCGAAGCTTTCTCTGGGGAGAGCCTGAGAATGCTTTTGCAGAGGCTGATTACGTAGTGAAGGAGCGGCTCATCTTTCCGCGCTATACCTCCATGCCGCTTGAAGGCTATGTGGTCATTGCCGAGTATGCATCTGCTGAGGGTGCTTATAGTGTCTGGTCGAACTTCCAGGGACCCTTCACCATGCACCCCGTGACAGCTATGGCGCTGGGTGTCCCCATGACCAAATTGCGCTTTCTTGTGCCTTCTGACATCGGGGGTGGCTTCGGTATAAAGACGAGTATCTTCACCTCGATTGTCATGGTGGCACTTGCTGCCAGGAAGGCCGGCGTTCGGGTCAAATGGGTTGAAGACCGCCACGAGCACCTCGTGGGCTCTTCCGCACATGCTGACCGGGTAGAGTACATCGAAGGCGCCTTCCGGAAGGATGGCACCCTTCTCGGCATTAGGAAGCGGCTCTACGATAATGTGGGTGCCTACCTCCGGGCGCCCGAACCAGCGTGTAGCTACCGGACCACTGGAAATACTACAGGTGCCTACAATGTTCGCCATCTCGAGATGGAGGTCTTCGTCGTAGTCACGAACAAGTGCCCGACCGGGCCCAACCGGGGCTACGGCTGCCAGCAGCTCTATTTTTCTCTCGAGAGGTTGATGGATGTGGCAGCGGGGGTTCTCGGTATGGATCCTGTCGAGATCCGTAGGAAGAATTTGATCGGCAAGGATATGTTCCCTTACACCACCCCCACAGGGGGCGTGTACGATAGTGGGGACTACCACAAGGTTCTCGATTTGGTTCTCAGGATGGGACCCTATGAGAAGCTTCTGCGCGATCGCGATCGGGCTAGGGCACAGGGCCGGCTCTATGGTCTCGGGCTTGCTACGGTGGTGGACCCCTCTGTGACCAATATTGGCTACCTTACTGTTGCCCATACACCGGCGGAACGTGCCGCGCCTGATTACCTGCCAAAAAGCGGATCGGGTGAAAGCTGCATGGCCACGGTAGATGCGGTAGGGAACGTGACTGTTCTCATGAATACTGTGCCAGAGGGCCAGGGTCATGAGACTGCCATCGCGCAAGTGGTAGCCGACGAACTAGGAGTCCCGCCCGATAAAATTCGCGTTGTCATGGAGATGGATACTGCGACGCGTAATTGGACTATTACCTCGGGCTCCTACAGTAGCCGTTTCGCCGCAGTGGGCTTGAGCGCAGCCGTTGGGGCGGCTCGACGTCTTCGGCAGAAGATGTGCGCTATCGCGGCGCACTGTCTTGAGGTGGACCCCGCGGATGTGCAGCTTGATGTGCAGCTTGATAAGAGTTGCTTTTCAGTGAAGGGAAACCCAGAGCGGTCAATTTTATTCGCCCGGGTGGCGGGGGCTGCCCACTGGAACCAGTCCGCATTACCGTCTGGAATCGAACCTGGGCTTTCCGTAACCTATGTGCATAATTTCGCTCAGGCAGCCCCCCCCGATGCTGAGGACCGAGTGGATTCCTCTAGTACTTATGGGTTCGTAGCAGACCTGGTGGCAGTCGAGGTTGACCCCGAGACTGGATTTGTCACAATCAGAAAGTACGTAACCGTCCACGACAGTGGGACCCTCATCAACCCAAAGATTGTGGAGGGCCAAATCTATGGCGGGGTGCTCCATGGTGTGGGTGGAGTGCTCTACGAGGGGCTTGTATATGGCGAGGACGGACACTTCTTTTCATCGAGCCTCATGGACTATATCTGTCCCACGGCGGTCGAGGCACCTCGGCTCGAAATCGGCCACGTCGTCACACCCTCTCCGATTAGCCTGCTTGGCTCCAAGGGCTGCGGGGAGAGCGGCTCCATGAGTGCCCCCGCTGCCCTAGCCAATGCCGTGGCCGATGCCATTGGTCCTGCAGGGGCTGGCCCGGTGACTGACCTTCCTCTATGGCCGGAGCGTATTTGGGAGATGCTTCAAAGCTCCAGTGAAGGGGTCGAAGCTTGAAGCCAGCTCCTTTTACTTATCTTTGTCCCTCGAGTATCGAAGAGGCCCTTACTGAGCTCGCTGAATATGGAGAAGACGCTAAGGTCCTCGGTGGAGGGCAGAGCCTTGTCCCTCTTCTCAACTTCCGAATTGCGCGCCCGGTGGTGCTCATCGACATCAATGGGTTGGCTGGTGAGCTCGACTATATTCGCTTGGAGGAGGAGGGGACTCTTGCTGTCGGTGCGCTCACCCGCCAAAGGGCACTTGAACTCACTCCCCTTACGCTTTCCCGCCATAGGACGCTGGCCGAGGCTGTTCCCTGGATTGGAGAGGTCGGTATTCGCAACCGCGGCACGGTGGGGGGAAGCGTTGCCCACTGCGATCCCACCGCCGAGCTAAGCACGGTCCTAATTGCCTTAGGGGGCGAAGTGGTGGTCCGCGGGCCGTCTGGGCTACGGCACGAGAGAGCAGTGGATTTTTTTGTCGGAAGCTACGGAACTACCCTCGCAGACGAGGAAATTGTGACCGAGGTACGATTTCCCCCCGAGCCTGTGGGAGGAGGCACGGCGTTTATTGAGCTGGGCCGCCGCCGCGGAGACTTTGCCCTAGTGGGGGTGGCTGCTTGCCTGTTCTTGGGGTCGCAAGGCACCGTCGTGGAGGCCCGTCTTGCAGTTGCGGGAGCTGGGGAAGTGCCACGCCGGATGGAATGCGCAGAGAATATCCTGTGCGGGGAGCGGATGAGTGAGGGGGTTCTTCATGAGGTAGCCGAGTTGGTGGCCGAGGTGGCCGAGCCGGTCGGGAACCTCCATGGTGGAGAGGCATATCGCAGAAATTTGGTGTGCGTGTTCACTGCGCGTGCCCTCAAGTTGGCGTGGAAGAGGGCCATAAATGGTGCAGATGGAGAGGCAATCCATGGATGAGTTTGTACAAGTGAGCCTCACAGTAAACGGAAGACCATGTGAGGCTATGGTCGAACCTCGCCGCCTCCTTGCGGACTTTCTTCGGGAGAACTTGGGTTTCACCGGCACCCATATTGGTTGTGAGCATGGGATCTGCGGATCTTGTACCGTCCTTTTGGACGGGGCAAGCGTGCGGAGTTGCCTAATGTTTGCTGTCCAGGCGGAGGGCGCTCATGTGGAGACCGTGGAAGGCCTCGCGGCGCCTAACGGATCCCTTCATCCTATCCAGGAGGCGTTCTGGGAGGGCCACGGGCTTCAATGTGGTTTCTGCACACCCGGGATTCTTATGACGGTAAAAGAGCTTCTAGCAGAAAATTCCTCACCTACTGAAGAGGAAGTACGAATTCGTCTTGCAGGGAACCTTTGTCGATGCACCGGGTATCAGCACATCGTGGAGAGCGTTCTCGAGGCTGCGCACAAGCTCAGAGAATAGGAAAAGTGCGGCAGGGATTAGAAACGGTAATTTCCCAATTCATTTGCTCCGGTACTTACTTCTTCTCGGCTGCGAAGGATGCGGCGTAGGATTTTTCCGTTCGTATTTTTGGGAAGTTCCTGAATGAACTCGATCGCCTTGGGTGCCTTGTAGGGAGAGAGGCGGGCGCGCACATGATCTCGCAGAACTCTGGCTGTCGCAGCGGCCCCTTCATTTCCTGAATGGAGTACCACGAAGGCCTTCAGAAGAATCCCGCCCTCTTTATCCGCTGTGCCCACCACCCCACTCTCGAGCACAGCGGGGTGTTCGAGCAGAGTATCCTCCACCTCTTTTGGGGAGATGAGGTAGCCGCGGCTCTTGATGATGTCGTCGGCTCGAGAAACGTACCAGTAGTAGCCATCCGAGTCGTAATAGGCAAGGTCGCCGATGTAGTAGTAACCATGCCGCATCACTTCAGTCCATTTTTTTTTGTCACCCCGGTACTCGAAAAATAGCCCAGGATGGTCATTCTTGACGCAAAGGTGGCCCACCTCGCCATGCATCAAGTGCTTCCCTTCCGGATCGAGGATGGCTACCTCGTAACCCGGAAGAGGCTTGCCCATGCTGCCGGGACGGATCTCCATCGCTGGGGTGTTGCCGCAGAACATGTGGAATTCGGTCTGGCCGATGCCGTCCAAGATGGGGGTTCCGGTCAGTTCATTCCAGGTACGGAAGGTCTCTGCAGGAAGAGTCTCTCCTGCCGAAATAGCGTGGCGCAGGCACGAGAGGTCCTGCTCTTTAAATGCGCTGGAGTCAGCCAGCATCATCCGGTAAAAGGTGGGAACGGTGCAGAAGACGGTCACTCCATAACGTTCGATGATATTGAATACCTCGCCTGGTTTTGGGCGCTGAGAAGTCTGTACCACCGCCGATCCCGCAAAAAACGGGTAGAGAAAGCAGCAACCAAGTGTGTAGATGAAGGCGTATTCTTGGGGTTGGTACACGATGTCTTTTGGTCCCAAGCACATCATGCTCTCCACAATGGGAGTAGCCGTGGACTGGAGCCAGCGCTGAGCATGAGCTACCCCCTTGGGGTGCCCGGTGGTACCCGAGGTATAGAGAATAAGGGCGAGGTCATCCTTTTTTGTATCCGCTGCCTGGAGGGATGGGGAGGCTTCTTCAAGGAGCTTTTCGTAGTTGAGGTAGCAGCTCATTTTTGCAGGCTCAAGAGCGACCAGGTGTTGTAGGGAGGGGAGTTTGTCCAACATTGAGGAGATAGGAACGAGAGTTTCCTCGAGGCCCACACAAAGGACCGCCCCGCTTTCCTGGAAAGTGAACTTGGTCTCCCGCGGACCGAGCATGGGGCTCGAGGGGATGGGGACGGCCCCGACCTTCTGGGCACCTAGAAAGATGGCACAGTACTCCGGCCGGTTAGGAAGCCGGATGACAAGGCGGTCGCCACGCTTTACCCCGAGGTCCAGGATCGCGTTCCCCCACCGGTTTGCTTCTTCTTGGAGGGAAGTCCAGGTGACCTCCAGTCCTCTATCGTGCCAGTAAATAGCAGTCTCTTCGCCTCGACCCTCCTCCACCCAGCGGTCGAGTGCTTGCCAAGCCATGTTGATTCGTTCGGGTATTTGGAGGTAGGCCGCCCCGTTCATTTGGGTTCTTTTCCTCAGCGGCCTTGAAAGCGGGGAGGGCGCTTCTCGAAGTAAGCTGCGCAGCCTTCACGTAGGTCTTCAGTTGCGTATAGTCGGCTGTAATTCCTGCCTTCAATTTGTAATCCCTCCTCCGTGCTGGTCTCCAGTCCCCGGTTTACTGCGTCCAAAGTCATTCGTACAGCCACGGGACTCTTGTTTGCAATTTCTCGCGCCACTCGATCGGCAGTGGGAAGAAGTGTCTCGGGCGAAACAACTTGGTTTACTAGCCCTAAGCGTAGTGCCTCGGCGGCGCTAATACGCTTTCCGGTAAGGAGGAGTTCTAACGCGGGGCCTTTTCCAATCAGGCGGGGAAGGCGCTGGGAGCCCCCAGAGCCGGTCATCATCCCCAAGTTGATCTCGGGCTGACCGAATTCGGCCCGATCGCTTGCTAGGCGGAAGGTACATGCAAGCGCAAGCTCGCAGCCACCGCCCAAGCAGAAGCCGTTTATCGCAGCAATGATGGGTTTTCCTAATTTCTCGATCAAATCGCAGAGCGCGTAAGCCATATTGGCGGAGGACAGGGCGTCCTCAGGGCTGAACCTTGAGAGCACCTCAATGTCAGCTCCCGCGGAGAAGGCTTTATCTCCCGCGCCTGTCAGGATTATTACGCGGCATTCCGCATCTTCCCTTGCCGCTTCTAATGCGCAGAGAAGCTCCTTGCGCGTTTCGTGGGTCATAGCATTTAGTTTTTCGGGTCGATTTAACGTGATGAGTGTCAGAGGTAGGGGACGCTCGACCAAGAGGTGATGAAAGTTCATTGGAAACTCTTCTATTGCGGACGGAGAACGCCTGAAGCCCCTCTAAAAAGGAGGTCGCCCACTCAAAACTGACAGGTGCGTATCCACCAGCGCTGGTATAAAAAAAGGCTCAAATCCTTGGCCACATCATATCCTGCCCTGTGATTATAGGTCAATTTAGCTGGAAGTCAGACCAAGGAGCAAGGCAAATGACCCTCTCAAAAGAAGGGGATGTGGAGTATTTTAACGATTAGATAAATTATTTCTTGTGCTGAATGTCTATTAAATCCAGTCCAGTGCCTCTTGCGTTTAACTTATGGTTAAGTGCGAGAATAGTCAGATATGAAAAGTTTAAGAAAATTCAGGGGAAATTTTATGAAATGGCTCGGTGCATTATTATTGCCGGTCCTCTTTTTGTTTGGATGCGGGAAGTCGGGAAGCCATGCCGAGAAGCAAGGGCCAATTAATCTGGGAGCAGTGCGGGGGCAGTTCAAGTCGAAATTCAAGGTAGTAGATGTCCATGTCCATCTAGTGGGGGGGCGCGGTAATCACCAGGACTACGAAGGTGCAGTCCATAAATCAATCAGGCGAATGGATCATTTTGGCATTCGAATGGCGATCATTTTACCGCCACCGCAAGTAGAGGATCAAGAATGGTACGATTATGAGTCTTTTGTAGATGCCTTGAAACTTTATCCAGGCCGCTTTGTTTTTCTTGGGGGTGGTGGACGATTAAATAGCCTGCTTCATCGATATCGTGAACCGTCATCTGTGACTGAAAATATAAAAAAAACCTTCGCACATGCAGCTGAAAAAATTCTTAAAAACGGCGCAATTGGTTTTGGCGAAATAGCTTCACTCCATATATCGGCCGTGCCGGGACATCCTTTTGAGTATGTCCCTACCGATCATCCGTTGCTCCTTGTTCTCGCTGACGTGGCGGCGAAACGTGATGTGGTCATAGATCTGCACATGGACGCTGTAGCAAACGAAATGCCTGTACCGAATCGATTTAAGGAAGGCGATAATCCGTCTATGTTGCCGCGGACACTGGACGCACTCAGCCGACTGTTAGCGCATAATCGTAAAGCGAAAATCGTTTGGGCACATGGCGGCTCAGATCCAACAGGTGGAATGACGCCGTCTTTCATTGGGCAGTTAATGGATAGGCGTTCGAATCTTTACGTCAGCCTTCGAATTGTTGGTGGAAGGGCGCCGATGCATAATAAGGCTCTAGCATTTGGTGTAATTGAGCCTGGATGGAATAAGCTTTTAACCCGCCATTCAGATCGCTTTGTAATCGGGACAGATTCGTTTTTTGTGTCACCAAGTGTGGAAGGCTCAGGGCCCGGCGTGCAGTTCTCTCAGCGAAACATTCAAAAACTTAAGGCAACGATGCATTTTTTGTCGCTTTTGCCATCATTCGTAGCGAGAAAAATCGCAATTGATAATGCGGTGCGTATATACAAACTGAAAATTTAATTCTGGCCATACACAGAATGGTAGTAGTTGGGCATCCACTCTAAATAAGAATTCAATCTGGGCATATTTGTGCAAGAATTTTCTGGCAGGAAAAAAGTTCAAGGGCATCTAAGCTGAAAGATCAAAGCGAATAGCATGAGTCGAAGGCATTGCCTCCCTCGTTCCTGGTTTCTCTGGTAGGTCCCGATTCTATGGTGCAGATGGTAAAGCGCATAGACACGCAATATAGTTTTGGAATTGGAGTTCATTGAGGTTGTTGTGTTCCCTGGTTTGCCGAATCAAGTAAGAGTCATTCTGGCAATACAGACGCCAAAATATTTTTGCGCGCCTTCTGGTTGCTGAATTATGAGGGGTGAATTTCGTTGACATCTAATCTTCCGGATTTTGGACTCGCGATGGTTCTGGTCCAACCAAGAAAAATGGTTCTTGAGCAGCGCTCAGTTTCTATGCCCGTTCCTGATGAAATTCTCGTTGCTGTGCGAGCCTGTGCTCAGTGCGGATCTGATCTTCATGGGTACCTAGGCCGCCATTCGCGTGTTCACCCACCTCGGGTATTGGGACATGAGCTGGCGGGTGAAGTGGTGGCTGTCGGGCGTAGCATACATGGGGTTGAGGTAGGTTTGCGTTGCTGTGTAGAGAACCATATTCCTTGTGGTCGTTGTGAATACTGCGTTATTGTGCGTCCCAATCTCTGCACAGCTTCTGAATCAATTGGATTTACTCGGGACGGAGCCTATGCCCAGTTCGTCTTAGCCCCCGGCCATTGCATCATTCCTTTGCCAGAAGAAGTGTCTTTTTCAGTCGGAGCGGTGATGCAGACCATGGGAGTTGCCTTCCATGCTGTTCACGATGTTGCTGAAGTGCATTTGAACGATTGGGTGGGCATTCAAGGTGCAGGTCCTATAGGTCTCTGTGCCCTAGCAGTTGCCAAGGCAGCGGGCGCTTTCGTGGTCCAGTTCGACGCAGTGGATTATCGCCTCGATGCTGCAAAAAATGGGGGCGGACGCCACTGTGAATGTTTCCAGGGAAGACCCTTTGGTGCAGGTGGCCGAGCTTACGCAGGGGCGTGGTCTTGACAAGATTCTTGAAGCCGTAGGTGGAAATCAGGATGCCACTCTCCAGCAAGCGAGTCAGCTCATCAAACGAGGTGGGCTTATAGTTGCCGTGGGGACGTTTGGGGAAAACAAAGCCACCCTCAGAATTGTTGAATTTAAAGACCGCGAGATGACGCTAAAAGGGTCTCGAGGACATCCTGGTGCTTTCCCTCATTGCATTCGACTTGTTCGTAGCGGAAAAGTCTGCCTCGAGCAGATGCTGACTCATCGAATTCCCTTAGAAGAAGCTGAAGAGGGCCTGAAAATGATGGAGGAGAAACGTGGTGGAGCCATAAAAGTAATTCTAGAGCCACACGGGCCGGGTTAAGAGCTTCAGGGTCTCTGTAGCTCGTTAATGCAAGGCGTTTTTTCTAGTGGATAGTATCTTGTGATCTTTTTATTCTTTGCGATAAATAGCACATCAGAAGAGCATCTTTGATTTGAAAGTTTTTTTGACAAAATACGCCAAGTAATAGATTGCTGATAGATAATCTGCAGTCTCAGTAGGTGTCTTCCGCCGTTATCTGAGTTTTCCCGCGGCCCCTTTCAATTAAATCAGGCCATGCTGGGGAAAATGGATAGATATGATCTATTTTATTTATAGTTCTGGGTGCAGTATTATAATTTTATAGGGTAAAATGCATTCGTTTTTACTGAGGGGACCTTTTAATTAGGAGAGATTCTAATGACTTTAAGGATTAATGATGAAGCACCGAATTTTTCTGCCGACACGACACAGGGGCCAATCAGTTTTCACGACTGGATCGGCGACGGCTGGGCGTTACTATTTTCGCACCCCAAGGATTTTACGCCGGTATGCACCACTGAACTCGGATACATGGCCGGACTCAAGCCAGAGTTCGATAAACGAAACTGTAAAGTTCTCGGGATTAGTGTAGATGGTGTATCCGATCATAAAAAATGGTCTAGCGATATTGAAAGTTCTCAGGGCCATGCCGTGGATTATCCGTTGGTCGGCGATCCAGGTCTCGAAGTAGTCAAAGCCTTCGATATGCTGCCGGCTGATGCGGGTGAGATCTCGGAGGGGCGAACGGCTGCGCACAATGCTACGGCCCGCTCAGTGTTCCTTATTGGACCGGACAAGAAAATCAAGGCGACACTTACTTATCCGATGAGCACTGGGCGGAATTTTGATGAAATTTTACGGTTGCTGGACTCATGCCAGCTGACAGCTAAGGAGCAGGTAGCGACCCCGGTGAATTGGCAGCAAGGTGATGACGTAATTATCCTGCCGGCTGTGTCGGATGAAGATGCGAAAAAGAAGTATCCCGGTGGCTGGAAAACTCCACTTCCCTATATTCGAGTTGTTCCGCAGCCATAAACATCAGGCAAATGGATGAGTGAGGCGGTCCAGTTGGGCCGCCTCACTCATCCATTTTGTCTCTAGATACCTAAGAATTGGTCCCTTGCAAGTCTTTTTTTTCGTCGCCTTAAAAACAAACACGTAATTTCCTAATGCAGTGAAATTGGTATGTTTAGCGGTTTTTTGGACGGGAGAACTGACGGTGAATAGGCCATAGGAGTTGCGGGGATTTCTTGGCTTGCGAAATATGATTGTGTTATTCATAATAGCTATTATGGCAATTAAATAGGGGATTAGGAGGCGGCGGAACGACGATTTACATCCTGGTTAGTTTTTCTCTAAAAACTTCTGCCCCAATTCTATCTGTCTTGAAAATTGCAAATCAAGATAGACGCGTAGCTTAAAAAGGAAAAAATGAATCGCTCCTTAAGTTTGCGATACAAAAATAAGTCCAAGTAAAGATTAGGGTGACAGAGGGTCGTCGGCACCGCAGAATATTCTGAAAAAGGGGGAAGGAAAAACAATGCGAAAGATGGCAATGAGTATCTGTCTAGGCACCGCAATTTTGTTCATGGCTTCCATGACTGTGCCAAATGTGAGCATAGGATTTTCTCATGATTCAATAATCGGGGCGGCCAAGAAGCAATATAAGAAGGCCAAGAAGACCTATAAGAAGGCCAAGAAGACCTATAAGAAGGCCAAGAAGACTGTTAAGAAGACCTATAAGAAGGCCAAGAAGACTGTTAAGAAGACCTATAAGAAGGCCAAGAAGACCTATAAGAAGGCCGAGAAAGCATATTCCAAACATCAAAGGGAAGCTGAGAAGGCTGTCAACAAAATTAAGAGTAGCCTTGTTAATTGTGCTGAATTAGCTGCGAAAAAAAATAGAACAAAAAAGAGGCAAAAAAAATGCGCCAAGGATATGAAGGCATTAAGTAAGGATGCGGTTAAGTATGCCAAAAAAGGTTACGGGCCGGCGTCCGCCGCCATGGCTTTGGGAGTTATGGAGGCAGTAAAGAACCTTGGAAATGCAAAAAAAATCTGCAAAAGAGAGCTAAAAAAATTACCATTGGAACATGCTTCAATCTTCTCCAATCCTCCCTTGTTTTTACTTGACCCTTCGGGGATGTGTGCGAAACATTTTAATGTCAGCTTGGTATGCGGTGTTGCGGGTGATATTGCCAAAATTGCTAAAATTGGAAGCTTGACGAAATCTATTTCTAAAAACTATTCCAGAAAACCTTGCACAGAAATACCGAAATATTTGCCTCCACCGAGAGCAATTTGTGCCACTGGGATGGCGGCTGTAGGGGTTGCGACAAGTGCTTTTAAAGCGACAAGATGTTTGATAGCTTCTTTGAGGATGGGGGCTTTGCTTCCAAACATTCCTGACATCACGTTACCGACGGATGTGAGATTACCAGATATGCCGGATGTCAAAATACCGAACATCAAAAAAGTCTCGCTTCCCAGGATAAGTATCCCAAAACCTACTCCGACCGTTTGCGGAATAATGGGCGAGTTGGTTTATGAATATACTCTTTTCGCACGCGCAAAAAAATTAAAGAAACTCAAGGGTGCGAAAATGAAGAAGATGGTAATAGACGACCTTATTAAGATTCGCAAGGTATTGAAATTAACAAGTAAAGCAAAGTCCGTGGTGCTCCTTAATCAAATTCTTGATACCACCAGTGAGTGCGGCGGCATTGATCAAAAGAAGATAAAGGCTCTGGTTTTGAAAAAAGCACGGAGGAAGGCACGTGCGCTGGCTTCGAAAAAAGGAGGGAAAGTCTTAAGGAAAGCAAAGGCCGTGGCCTCGAAAAAAAGAAGGAAGGTCTCAAGAAAAGCAAGGCCCATGGCTTCGAAAGCTAGAGCAAAAATTAAAAAAGGCAAGAGGTCTCTACGCCGCAAAAAGCGTTTCGCAAAAAAATTGGGACGGAAAAGCGTGGAACGCCAATGTGCCAAGAAGTTCAGAAGAAATAGAAAGAAAATGAAAGGTTGCATAAAACGCAAGATTGCCCGAAAAAATGTAAAACGTGCATGCGCCAAGAGATTTAGAAGAAATAGAAAGAAAATGAATGATTGCATAAATCGCAAGATTGCCCGAGGAAATGTAAAACGTGCATGCGCCAAGAGATTTAGAAGAAATAGAAAGAAAATGAATGATTGCAGGGTACGCGGCATGAAAGGTCTTCCTGGATTTGGAACATTTGAACTTGCAAAAAGGAATTTGCGGAAAATAAAATCCCCTGGGCAATTGAAACGTTGCAACCCTAATCCTGCTGAAATAAGCAGCGTGAATAAATGCTCAAACCGAGGTCTTCTTAGCAGCGGCAGTTCAGTTCGCATCAGTTCCGTTGTGAGGCGGAAAAAATCTGGACAGAGAGGTATTTGGTGCAAAGTAACCGTCCTAAATGCCGCTTCGCAATCACAGGTTCCTAATGGAGCAAGAGGTTGGGTTCGAAGGAATAAAATCAGGAACCCAAGTCCTAAGGGTTGTTAATCAATCCTTGTGCTGCCTTTTTTCGCTTGGGCAGTTAAAGCGCATAGGAGCCACTGGCTGTAGATTCGTCTTGCAAGCGTTAGAAAATTCCCGATAGCATACACCTCTCGGCTTAATAGTCGGGGGGTGTATGCTTTTTTGTGATGAGTGGAAATATTTCAATAAATGGAAGGGCAAGTTTTTGTTGAGGGAGATTGAACATTTCTTTTATTGTCCATACTGTCTTCAAAGGATATCCATGCTCTTTGGAAATTCTTCTAAAAAACAAGAATATGTAGAGGACTGTGAAGTGTGCTGCCAGCCGATACAAGTTATTTTTGAAATAGAAGGTGAGAAGATTTCTATTTTCCGTGCTTTGCAATTGGATTCTCTGTGAAGATAAGTTCACATGGGACGGTGTTACCAAGAGGAATTATGTTCAAAACTTCCAAGACCTCCTTGGCGGCTAGATGACGATTAACTGGAATAACCGTGACCGATACATTCTCCGCGATGATGTTTGCCCCTTCTTTGTCGCTCTTAACTGGCCTATTTCTCTTGATTGTACGTCGATGCAAGAATGTGGAATTCCGTAACGGGCATGCTCATCGAGCGTGTCACGAATATTCCATTTTATGATAGAGCTACACGATAGATGGAATGTGTAGCCTCATCGTCAAATGCCGAATTAAAGCTTCCGAGAGAAGGAGTCGTGCCGAAGAAGGAACGTCCTCCGGCAGTGGTTCTTGTGCTCTTTTTATGGGTGCTACAATAATTTCTTGCAATTCCTTATATTAGAGTTGTTCAAAAGTTTGGAATTAACGTCATAACCGCGCATATGCATCCGGATGACCTACAGGGTCCGGAAATGGGGTTCGTTCTTGTATCAGTACATACTTAAGCGAATTTTGCTGATAATTCCGACCGTGATGGGGGCTGGGGCTGTAGCCTTTTTCCTGATGCGCGTCATACCTGGAGACGTCTGTGTGGTCCGATGGACAGACTATGGGATGCACTATGATTTTGAGGGGGTACGGGAAGGGATCGAAATCTGCCGAAATGAGCTTGGCTTGAATGACGCTTTGCATATTCAGTTTATAAATTTCATGACAGGCCTTTTGACTTTTGATTTCGGTATTTCCATGTGGACGTGGAAGCCAATTACCGAGGAAATAATGGTGCGGTTTCCCCTTTCGCTTCAGGTAGCGATTATGGCCACCACCATCTCTATTCTGATTGCTATTCCGCTGGGTATCGTTTCGGCTGTTAGGCAGGATACATGGATCGATTATGTGGTTCGAATCTTTGCCAACGCAGGTGCCGCCACACCGTCTTTTTGGCTTGGCATTCTCATAATCATCGGGTTATTGATCTACTCCCAGGCATGGTTCGGGGAACCGTGGATGCCGCCGATCGTGTATGTATCACCTTTTGAGGATCCGCTTGCCAACTTGTCTCAACTATTCTGGCCAGCAGTTGCTACGGGGTATAGATTCTCGTCGGTATTAACGAGGATGACTCGCTCGGCACTTCTTGAGGTAATGCGCGAAGATTATATCCGTACGGCACTGGCAAAAGGTATGTTGAAGAAAATCATCATTAACCGTCATGCCCTCAGGAACGCATTCTTGCCGGTAGTCACTCTAATTGGAATGGAGCTCTCTTTCCTCATGGGAGGGCTTGTCGTCACCGAGCAGGTCTTCAACCTTAATGGTCTTGGCCGGTTGATGGTCGATTCCGTTCTTGATCAGGACTACAACACAGTACAGGCACTGGTAATGGTTGTGGTGGTGGTGTTCGTGTGCGTCAATTTAGTAGTCGATCTATTCTACGCTTGGCTCGACCCGCGTATCCGTTATAACTGAGACCATTCCAGTCATATTTGCAAGGATGAAGTGCTTAGATGGCTCCGGGAGAAAGAAGAGTTAGAACCCAGAGAGTCCTCACTTTGTATCTTTTTGAGCCTCGTGCAGCATGAACTCCAACTACCGTACGCCAGTCAGAGCGGCAAGGGCGATGGAGATAGTCACAGAAAAGTTCATTTTTATAGTATCCTTCTCTGGCTTCTCAACTCTCTCATCGATATTTATGGGATATCTCTCTTCTCTACCAGCGAATTGTGTACCCAGCCAATGGGCTCACCCTCTTCCGAGACCTGAAACCAGCCAATGGGGAGAGTTCTTGTCACGTGGAGAATTCTGCCTTTGGTTCTGTGCTTAACGACCTTTCCCGTCCTCGCGGGAATGTCCCGAATCACCGCTTCGTCAATGACGCGGTAAAGTGAATTTTCCTTCCGTCCCTTAGAGGCCTTTATAAGTTTACCGTTATTCCACATGCCTTCTTCTTTATCCCCGTTGGAAAATATAAAAGTGCCTTGTCCGTTGTATTTGCCATCTTTCCATTTGCCGACGTACTTGTGACCATCTGCAGAGATGTAGCTGCCTTGTCCGTTTGGTAGGACATTCCTGAATTCGCCGACATATTTGTCGTCTGCAAATTTACTTTTACTGCCAAATTTTAGGGTGCCTTGCCCGTGCCTTTTGTTGTTTTTGAATTCGCCGACGTATTTGTTTCCATCTGCAGAGATATAGGTGCCCTGTCCGTGCCTTTTGCTATCCCTATATTCGCCAATGTATTTGTCGCCGTTGAGCCAAGTATGTACACCTTGTCCGTGCTCTGCACCATTCTTCCATTTCCCAACGTATTTGCTCCCATCTACATAGATATGGGTCCCCACGCAATCAGTCCAAGTAATGTCATAACTACCCGGACAGGGAGGCAGCCTTCCGGATCGTTTCTGTATTTTGCTTGCTGTGCCATATCCGTCTCGAGAGAATAAAGCACATCCCCCCAACATAAGAACGGCAAGAGTCAGCAGAATAGGTGTCAGTTTTTTCATAGGGCAATCCTGCTTTTTTCAGTGATTTAGCTGTCCGAATCCTCGAAATAGTCCACGAAGATGCCCCAAACAATAGCGGCCCAGGCGTCCACGAGCAAGGGAGAGGACTTGCTCGAATCTTCTTCCTTAGCCGAACCTAAGTTCTGAGGCGCTCGGCTGTACATTGGTACGCTTCGAATTGTGGCGAAGAACCGAAAGCAAAGGCTATCGGCCACGCCTATACCGGGGGTAATCTGCCTTATCGGGAATGACCTGTCGCACTCCTCCTTGAGGATGGGAGGAATCACCCGTGTACCGGGGGATTAGGTGGATGTGGACATGAAGGACACTCTGACCTGCGGCCGCACCCACGTTCACGCCTACGGTGAAGCCGTCGGGATTGAATTCGTCATCCAATGCTCTCTGCTCGTGTACCGATAGCTCCATACAGGCAGTCATCTCTTCAGAGGTGAGATCAAAGAAGCTTGCACAGTGCCGATACGGGATGATCAGGGAATGGCCTGGGCTGACAGGATAGCTGTCGCGCGTGCAGTAGGCAAGAGTGTTGCGCCTGGTTACCCCGTGTGGGACGCAAAACAGACAAGGGTCATTCGGGTTGTTCATGATTTCAGACGTCTGACTTTAGCTTGATTAAAGATCCAAGTCTACTGCTGGGATAGAGGATGGCTTTGAACTGTTCGCTTTGTTCGAACTTTCCGCATACAGCATGGCCACAGACCGGTAGACGATGTGAGCAAACTTCGAATACGGGATATAGACCAAGAGGAAAAAGACGAATATTAGATGTACGAAGTAGGTTGGATAGGCTAGCCGGGGAATGTCGGCAAGCCGGAGGATCTCGCAAAGAAAACCAGTGAGCGTCGTGAGAACCAGGATGTCCAGGAAGAGCCAATCAGAATACGTGCTCTTCCCTGTCTTCTCCTTGTCGATGATGCGACGCCAGATGAAGACGGCAAGGCCTACGATAAGCGCGGCACCGCTCACGTTGCCCAGGATCTTCACGGGGTGCCAGAGCGGCCACGGTGTCTGGTAGCCAAAGGCGTAAATGCCTATGCCGACCGATGTAGTCGTCGCCAAGAGGCCCATAAAACCCCAAAAAACGGCCAGGTGGGTCTTGTGGAGATGGGACTTATGTGTCTCCAATGTCCCTACAGGATTCTCTTGGCATTCTTTGAATCTCTTGTGTTTGAAGATTGTAAGTAGAGTTGGGATGAGGCCCTTCGTGGGGCTTTGCCCATTCCCTCCCATCTGCCGGCTCATGGCTTTCCAGTACCGGAGGCCTCCTCTTACCGCTCCAATTATGGATAAGGCTGTCGCTGCGGTAAAGATTACCTCGATATAAATGATTGGAAAGAACTTGGAATAAATAATCTGCCCCTCCGGGAGTGAAGCCAGATGACCGAGCCAACCAAGAAGCAAGAGGAGGATGATTGTAGGTATGGCGAACAGGAACGGTAGGGACTTCGGCTCGTTGAGCGCCTGTCCCATGAATTTTGGGACCGCGTAGTGAGTGATGCTGTAATCCCTGAGTGCGGACATGACATCAGATGGCTTGGCCTCCCTGGGGCAATATGCGTTGCATGTACTACACTGATGGCACAGCCAGATGGAAGAGTTTGCCAGAGCCCGATCTTTCAGTCCCCACTGAACCCAAACCATCTCCTTCCGCGGGAACGGGTTGTCCTCTGTGGCGAGCGGACAAACGACTGAGCAAGTTCCGCATTGATAACAGGCGGTCAGATCGTGAGCACCGAGGCCCAAAATCTGCCGCTTGAATTTGAGGTCCGGCTCCAGCAAGGTCGGTTCAGGCATTAGCTAGATTCCTTGTAGGATTATTAGTTTTTAAAAGCCTTTCAACGGGTTTAGGCCGACCTTCTTCACCGTCTCGACAAGCTCCTCCAACATTCCAGGGATTTTGTCGCTGTCTGATATTTCAACCTCCATCACCTTAACGCGCTCGGCCTCGAGGGCGAGCCGGTCGAGAGTTTCCTTAACATTTTCCATACGGCTCTCCAGCAATTCGCTTCCTCTGATGAAGTGGCACTGGTAATCTTCGCCAGGCTTGCATCCCATCAGAGCCACCCCGTCGAAGCCCCGAGATACAGCATCGGTGATTAGAATGCTGTTGACTGACCCCAGACACCTTACCGGGATGACCCTCACCGAGGCGGGGTAGTTGAGACGATTGATCCCTGCCATGTCTAAAGCAGGGTAGGCATCGTTCTCACAGGCAAAGACTAGGATCCTAGGCTTCTCCTCGTCATCCTCAGGTATATCCACAGCTTTTATCATCGAGGAAACCATGTCCACGGAGTAGTCGTCGAAGGAGATAATCTGGACGGGGCAGGCGCCCATGCAAATCCCACAGCGCCGGCACCGGTTGGGATCGAGAGAGGGATGCTGGTTGTCATCCACCTCGAGGGCACCAAACGGACACTCTTGGGAACACCTTCCACAGGAGGTGCACCGCTGCATGAAGAAGGAGGGATAGGAGAGATCTCCTACCCTTGGATGCACCGCCCTGCCGGCAGAGGACTTCTCGATACACTGAATGGCCTTGAGTGCTGCCGCCGTCCCGTCTCGGGCGCTGGCGGCGAGGTCCATGGCCTGCCTGACCGTCCCAGCAGAGTAGATGCCGGTGCGGCGGGTCTCGTAAGGAAAACAGATGAAATGGGAGTCGGCAAACCCAAACTGTGTGGTGGGCAGGTCCTTCCCCTGTAGGAATTGAAGGTTGAGGGATCCCGAGGCTTCTGAGTCCAGGGTGGCCGGGACCATTCCCGCAGAGAGAACGAGTATGTCCACCTCCATCCGGATGGCACCTCCCAGCAGGGTGTTGTCTACCTCAAGGAGAAGTTTATGTTCGGGACCTTCGGTGACGTTCCGGATCTCCCCCCGTGAGAATAGTACCCCTTCGTCTTTCTGGACCTGCTTATAGAAGTACTCATACTGTCCCGGCGTCTGCATATCCTTGTAGAGGATATATACGACTGAATCTGGGAGGCGTTCGCGGATGTACGTGGCCTGCTTGAGCGCCACTAGGCTCGACACGTTCCCGCCGTATGGAAAGTGAAGGTCGTCCTCAGGGCCGTCGCATAAAACGAAGGCAGCACTCCTTACTGGCTTTCCGTCGGAAGGGCGTATAATTTCACCCCGCGTAGCCATTTCCTCCAGAGTTATGCTGGTCACCACGTTGGGGTAGCTGTTGAGCCCGTACGACGAGAAGTTTGTAGGATCTGCTTGCGTCCATCCGGTAGCCAGCACGATAGCTCCCACCATCATTTTCTTTTCGCCACCGCCTTGCCTGATCGTTACATTGAAGTGGCCCGGCTGCCCCGAGATTCCCGTGACCTCCGCTTCCGTGAACACACGGACGTTGGGGAGGGATTGGACCTCACGAATTTTGGAGTGGATGTCTACGGGTTCCAGGCCATCGAAGGGAAAGCGTTTGGGGAACTGCATGTGGAGGCGGGCGGCGTACCCCCCCAGCTCAGAGCTCTTCTCGACGAGGACTACCTCGAACCCAGTTTCAGCCGCGTCGATGGTCGCGCCAAGTCCCGCCGTGCCGCCCCCCACTACCAGGACGGTCCGCTCGTTTACCTCCGTGTACGGGGTCGGAGGGGTCGATTTTTGTGCGCGGACAATTCCCATCCGCAAGTAGTCTTCGGCCAGGCTTTGGGTTTCGGGATGGTTGGCGGGGTGGCTCCATACAACCTGCTCTCGGATGTTGACCCGCTCCACAATCGTCTCCTTAAAGTCGAAGACGTCGGTATTGACGCGTGGAGAGCAAGCAGCGATGACGACGGTACCGACCCCTTCGCGCTCAATATCGTCCTTGATCAGTTGAGAGTCTTCCAGGCAGAACGCGGATGAGGTTCTGACGATGGGTATGTTGCTCTCCGTCGTTGCGACATCGATGAGCTTCCCGCTGTCGAGACAGGTTCCGATGTCGCAGCCACTGCAAATGTAGACGCCGACTTTTTTCTCCACCTGGGACCTACCTCCGCGCTGCGGTCTGGATCGTCCGCATCGTTTTCAAGGCCGCTGCTGTGGCATCCTGAACCGCAGTGGCGACATCTACGGGTCCCCTTGCACAGCCCGCCGCGAAAATTCCAGGTGCCGGTTGTTCCGGGAGAAGGAAATGGTCCTCATCGTATTGCAAATCACCTGCGGGCTTTTTCCCCTCTGCGCTCGAGACCATCCCTGTTGCAAGGACGACAAGATCCACGTTGACCTTGAGTTTTTCAGCCGAGAGGATGTCTTCGGCTTCGACGATCAATTCCTTGGCTGCCGGGTCCTCGATAATCTTGGCTACCTTTCCTTTCAGTGTCGAAATTTTCGGATCGCTTTGGACTTTCTTGGAGAAGAACTCATAGGTTCCGGGAGTGCGTAAGTCGATATAAAAAATATAGGATTGGGAATCCGGGTTCCGCTCCCTGACGTACGTGGCTTGTTTCAGAGAAGCGAGGCAGCAAATTCCGGAGCAGTATCCAAGATGAATCTCATCACGTTGACCTGCACATTGAATGAAGGCCACGCTGTTGACCGGTTTTCCGTCGGACGGGCGAACAATCTTCCCATTCGTCGGTCCGTTCGGGGCCGCCAACCTCTCCATCATCACATTGGTGATGACATCGGAATACCTGCCGAATCCAAGGTTGTCGATCCTGGTGGCATCGTACGGCCTCCAGCCCGTGGCCATGATAATTGCGCCTACTTTGAGGTCAAAGCTTTTTGGGGTCATGTTCAAATCGATAGCGTCGTACTCGCACGCCTCGACGCACTTGGCGCATTCGGTGAGTGTGCAAACCGAGTCGTCGATGACGTATTTCATGGGAAACGCCATCTCATGAGGGAGGTAAACGGCTTTCGTCGTGTCCATGCCAAAATTAAAGACATTGGATCGGTCAATCGGACAGACGGGAACGCAAGCATTGCAAGCAGTACACCGGTCGTTGACGTAGCGAGGATGCTGCTTAATCTTGACGTCAAAATTCCCAGGTCCGCCTGATATGCTCTCAACTTCTGCCAAGGTGGCAAACCGTATCTGAGGGTTCTTTTTTATTCTTTGGAAGTTAATTTCGAGGCCGCAGTAAGGGGGGCAAAGCTTGGGAAAGTACTTGTTGAGCTGGGCTACCCTTCCACCCAAATATGGTTCTTTCTCGACAATAAAAACCTCATACCCGGCTTCCGCCGCCTCCAGGGCAGCGGTAATCCCGGCGATCCCGCCACCGACGACGAGTATGGTCCGATATACTGAAGGCGCGGTCTCCACCTAAGACTCCTTATTCAATTCTGGGCATCTTGCGGTGCGTCGTGTGCCGGCTTTGTCACGAAACAACCTGGACATATTCCTTTTTGAATGTTGACCATTCGTCCGCCGCGGAATCGTAGCGAGAATTGACGAAGCATTTCCAGTTCTCTTCATCAATCTTGGGAAAGTCGCCGCGATAATAGTAGCCAGGCCAACGTGTCTCCTCCCGGAACAGAACGTGGTTCATGTGTGTCTCGGCGCACCAGACTCGGTCCCATACCTCCCAGCACCGCAACAAATCGTGGAGATCCCGGGCGGCCAAATTTTCCATGTCCTCCTTCATGAGGCCGAGGAGCTCAAGGCCCCGATTGAGGGTGGGCTCGTTGGTGAGGTAGTAGGCACCCTGCCCGGCGCAGTATTCGTCCATGATCTTCTGGAGACGGAGAAGGGCTTGCTTGGGTAGCACGTAGTTGGGATTGACCTCCACCTTGGTCGATTTCGATTGGTTTTTCTCGAAGACTTCGAGGGGCCGAAGTAGCTTTTTCTTGATCTCCTCCACCCGGTCCGAATCCACGTTTGGTTCATCGGGGTTGTCTTGGACGTAGGCGACCGCAGCCTTTCCCGCCAATCGCCCCTCCGTGTAGGAACCGCTGGAGAACTTGTGCGCAGACCCGCTCACTCCGTCGCCGGCTGCGAAGAGGCCATTGATGGTTGTCATTCGGTTGTAACCCCAGAAATACTCCTTAGGGGCGATGTCCTCCGGCCCGCTCACCCACGCTCCGGTTGCAGAGGCGTGGGACCCCATTAAGTACGGCTCCGTCAGAGCGACTTCCGACGGGGTCTTAGCCGGGTCGATGTTCTCCGACGCCCAGAGCAGGGCCTGGGACATGGTCATGTCTAGGAAGTCTTCCCATGCCTCGCTCTCGATCTGCCGGACCTTTTTAGGATCGTTCTGAACGTCGGCATACATCTTTTGCATTGCCTCGTCCGTCCTAATGTAGTGAGGTCCCCGGCCCGCAAGATAGTCTTGGATCATCTGGTGATTCCGAAGTGGGGTCGGGATCGGCTTCCCGGTGCTGTAGGGCGGAAAATCTTTGAGCAGATCGGCCATTTTCTCTTCCACAATATCCCCGTAGGCGTTTTTCAGAGTCGCCTTCATGAGCAGGAACCACATCCCAACCGGGCCGTAGCCGTCCTTAAAGCGCGCCACAACCAACCGATGCTCGAACTGACTCATCTCGGCGCCGGCCTCTATCATCAGCTTATAAACTGACCCGGTATTCCAGGGGGCATACCAGATGCGCCCGAGCCCCTCACCCACGGAATGGGGGCGAAAAACACCGGTCGCTCCGCCAGCAGAGGAGATAACCGCTTTTGCCTTGAAGACGTATACCTTGTTCTCGCGCACACTGAAGCCGACGGCTCCAGCGATCCGTTTTGGGTCTTTGGCGTCGGTCAGAAGGTGGGACACGAAGATTCGCTCGTAGATGTTGCCCTCTCCAATCGCCTTCTTGGCTGCCTCGGCAACGATGGGCTTGTAAGACTCGCCGTTGATCATGACCTGCCAGCGGCCTTCTCGAACGTAGCGACCTTCCGGGGTTTTCCAAAACGGCAACCCCCACTCCTCGAACATGTGAACTGACGAATCGACGTTTCGGGCAATGTCGTAGACGAGGTCTTCCCGTGATAGTCCCATTAAGTCCTGGCGGACGTAGCGAACGAAGTCCTCGGGCTGGTTTTCCCCCCACTTCATCCCCATGTAGCAGTTGATGGCCGACAGGCCCATGGCGACTGCACCGCTCCGTTCGATCGCGCCCTTTTCCACGAGAACAACCCGCAGGCCCTTGGATTTGGCCCAGTAGGCCGCTTCGTAGGCGGCGCCGCATCCCGACATCCCCCCGCCACAGATCAGGACGTCACATTCGACTACCTCAGTTTCGAACTCAGTCATACCTCACCTCCAGGTAAGAAATTTTTCCAACAGAGTGTTAGTCCATCGACAAGACGGGGAGTTTGTCCACACCGAGATACTTCGCCTCACCGGAAAGGCCGGCCTTATTCGCTTCCTCGGCGCCAGGATCCGGTAAACCTTGGAATGGCTCGATCGAACCCCACGGCGTTGTGCGGATGGGGTACTTGAAGCGCTTCGTCTCCCCGTTCCGGAACTTCACAGTCCACAGGATCGAGTCAGTTCCGCGGAGAGGCGCGAGACTCGCTCCCATCGGCATAACGTCTCCATATCCCCGCATATCTATAGCTGTCTGGGGACAGGTCTTTACGCAGGCGTAACACTCCCAACAGAGATCGGGTTCGACGTTGTAGGATTTTCCCGAGGATTTATCTAGGTGCATGATGTCCGAGGGGCAGATATACATGCAGGCGGGTTTGTCCAAAGCCTTACATCCATCACACTTGTCCGGGTTCACGTAGGTTGGCATGTCCAAAGCTCCTAAATGTTAATTTTTATCTTCCGCGTACTTGTGGAGTTTCACCTCCACTTTCTCGTCCAATGTTGAGTAGTAGTCCTTTAAAATGGCGAGCACTTCAGGCCGGCTAAAATGGTCGGGAATCTCCTCAATGCCGGACAACATCTTTCTCAACATGGTTCCACTCAAAAGTAGCCGGTCTTCCTTGCCGTGGGGGCAAGTTCTCATGGAGGCGACTCCATCGCATATACGACAATAGAAGGTCCAGTCAATTTTGAAGGGTTGCAGTTCTAGGGAGCCCTCGGGGATCTCATCAAAGATTCGGTGAGCATCGAAAGGACCATAATATTCCCCGACCCCCGCATGGTCTCGTCCCACGATGAGATGGCTGCAGCCATAGTTCTGCCGGAACACGGCGTGGAGCAGTGCCTCGCGAGGCCCACCGTAACGCATTTCCGCAGGATATCCAGCCTGGATACATGTGTCTTTAACAAAATAGTTCTCCACCAATGCGTCGACAGCTCTTACCCTGACCTCGGCAGGGATATCGCCGGGCTTAAGTTTTCCTACCAACTGGTGAATCAACACACCATCGCATATTTCGATAGCAATTTTCGCCAAATACTCATGAGAGCGGTGCATGGGATTTCGAAGCTGCAACGCAGCTACGGTGCTCCATCCATATTTCTGAAAAATCTCTCTTGTCTCTGCCGGGCGCAGATAGATATCCTTGAACATCTCAGGATAATAGCTCTCGCTGAACACCTTCACTGGACCAGCCAGATTGACTTCGCCTTGGGCCATTACCTTAGCCACGCCAGGGTGTTCCGTATCCGTGGTCCTAAATACCTGCATGCACTCGTACGCCTTGTCGATCGAGTATCTTTCCTGAACGGTCATACTCCCCATGAGTTCGCCAGTCTCTTCGTCGGTTAAGCTGATCTCTTGCCCTTCTTTTAGGCCATCCGCTTGTTCCTTCGTGGTGGACAGGGTGATGGGTATGGGCCAAAACACACCATCACTCGTCGTGTAGGCGTCGCACACGCCCCGCCAATCTTTTTCGCCCATGAACCCCTCGAGGGGGGTGAAGGCTCCTATGCCCATCATGATGAGGTCAGAGGTCTCTCGAGAGGTTAACGTGGCCTGAGGCAGAGATTTTGCTTTTTGCCTCTTCTCGTTGAGTTCTTCTCCAACGAGCAGGAGAGGATTTAGCTTTTTTTCTTTTCCGTGGGGGTTGACTAAGGCCATCTTGGTTCCTCTCCAATCTCATATTTCTCGGCCAAATTATGCGCCGAGCCATTCCAAATTCTCTGATGCCTGCCATTTTGGTCTGCCGGTGGGAAAACGTCAAATAAATAGCTATCTAGTTTTATATAAAGAATTCCTTATGACAAATTAGCGGACTTCGCCGATCGTTTTACATCGCTCCGAGGCGGGTCCAGGTGTTGCTGAGCATAGGTGTGAACAAACTCTCGAAACCGCTGGGCAACTGGAGAAAAGTATTTCTGTTTACGGTAGATGAGTTCCATGTGCCGCGTGAGTTCGAGTTTTTTGATGGGAACAATTCGGAGGGTCTCAGAAATTGGTTCCTGCTCGACAGAAAACCCGGAAACAACCCCGAACCCCAGATTAGCCTCCACGGCTTTCTTCACCGCTTCTGTCCCGGGGAGCTGCATAGCCACCCGCAGCTTGATCCCTGCCTCGCGAAACTCGCGCTCTACAAACTGCCTGGTCCGGGAGTTCGGTTGGGGAAGAATGCAAGGCTGATCCTCTAAATCTTTGAGAGAAACTTTGGCAAGATGGGCAAATTGGTGGGAGGGCGAGACAATAAGCGCCAAATGGTCGAGACAGACCGGTTCTACTCCAAATCGCCGATCCTCAGTAGGACCTCCCACCAGGGCCATGTCAACGGCATTTTCGTGAATCTTTTCATAGAGCCACTCTGTGGATTCGATTTGAAAAATAACTTCCGTTTCAGGGTAGAGTTCCATGAATGCCCTCACGATCCGTGGCAGGATGTACATCCCTCCTGTTGTGTTGGCTCCAAGGATGAGCTTCCCTTTGGTCGCCTGGCGTAGCTCATTGATGGCTCTTTCGGCTTCATCCTTGGCATGGAGAATGGAGACAGCGCAACGGTACAGGGCTTCTCCCGCCTGAGTCAGGCGAAGTTTGGGACCACCACGTTCCAGCAGAGGAAGGCCCAGATCCTTTTCCAGAGCTTTCACTTGCAGGCTGACAGCTGGCTGCGTGAGGTGAAGATCAGAGGCCGCGTCGGTGAAACTCTTCCGCTGAACCACCGCATAAAATATTTGAAGTTGATGAAGGTTCATTCCTGGGACTATAACCTCCGAACAGGCAATGTCTTTGTCTCTTTCGGCCAAAGACAGCGCAGATTTCATGGCGAGCTGTGATATTCCCAAAATTGCCGGGGGTTTCCTTTACATTATCCAAGGCCGCCGATGTGACGATCGATCTAAGTCTTTGATTTCGTTGTAGTTCCATTTTTCCGATAGGTTTCGTGCAACACAGTTCTATGATGGCCATTAGCTTGCTTCCGTGGGGCCTGAAGGCCATCTGGGGACCTTGTCCACTCCAGGTGCAACCTAACTATATAATGGAATAATTATGTTCCTTCTATTTCCTTGATACAATCTCACCCCCCGTCCAAAAACTCATCTGAATTGTACACCTAGGCTAGCTGAACAGTTCCCAAATTTTCGCTCTTTTCAGCATGCGGGTG
>Ga0315336_1002449_pt1 | contig 28289 bp, 26 predicted proteins | sample ASW5metaG_FD_204512 | JGI IMG/M metagenome (GOLD analysis project Ga0315336, IMG submission 204512) | Ammonia-oxidizing marine archaeal communities from Monterey Bay, California, United States - ASW #5 | ecosystem: Environmental > Aquatic > Marine > Intertidal zone | place: USA: California... | reverse complement strand
AGGCTTTCAATTACCCACAACTTGCGCCCGCTAGATCACTTGGCAGCTCCGTGTGTTGAGTTGTCCATGCCTTACACCCATGGAGCGTTGTTTAGGGAGTCGCGTAACAGTTTTTCAATCTGCCGCTGCAGCTTGCGGTAGTTTCGAATTTGTCGCTTGCACTCCAGCGCCTCCTCCCTGCTCAGCGTTTTGGTAGTTCGTTTGCCACCCAGGAACCCTGTCCAGCGGTAATAAGGGCCATGGAGGTGTGGGGGCTTCTCCTTGCAGGCGCACTTCTTCTTCCCGCAGCGGCTTCTGGCGGTTGAGACACTGCCAGGCAAGATTGGACCCTTGAACTTCACGTGATGTTGCATTTTCGTATCCTAATGTATATATACATCAGGACACAAGCTCAATCTGGTGGGGCTGAGACGGGGCTACAGGAGGAATGATGAAAGAATCAAGTTGCCGTTCGTGGATCGATGAGGAATTGGCTGGATGCCAGTTTGCCGATGCCCGCCTGGACAGGAGGTTCAGGACACTGGTGGCGCGGCTCTCGGAGGGAATTGGCGAGAGCATCCCGATGGCGTGTCAGGACTGGGCTGCCACAAAGGCTGCTTACCGATTCTTCTCGAATGAACGGGTATCGGAGAGGCAGATCCTGGAAGGTCACTTTCAGGCGACCCGTGAACGGTTTCAGGCGACAGCGGGAACGGCTCTCGTGCTCCACGACACAACAGAGTTCTCCTTTCAGCGGGAGAAGACGCAGCCCATTGGGATGACGGGTCTGACTTGCAGTGGAGGCGAGAAGAAGGGGCGACCACGGATGCACACTGTGTGCGGGATCCTGATGCATGACAGCCTGGTGGTGACCCTGGAAGGGCTGCCGCTGGGCCTCGCAGCGGTGAAGTTCTGGACCAGGAAGAAGTTCAAGGGATGCAACGCACTCAAGAAGCGGATCAACCCTACGCGTGTGCCTATCGAGGAAAAGGAAAGCATGCGTTGGATCGAGAACCTGCGGAAGTCAACGGATCTACTGAGCGAACCGCAGCGATGCGTTCACATTGGAGACCGGGAGAGTGATATCTACGAGTTGTTCTGTGCCGCACAAGACATTGAAACCCATTTTCTCGTACGCACTTGCGTTGACCGCCTGGCTGGTGATGGAGGGCATACAATCCAGGATCAGATGAGTAAGGCTCCTGTGGAAGGCGAGCATTCCATCGAAGTACGCGATTCCAAAGGCAACCCCTCGACGGCCGTTCTGGAGATCAGATATCAGCGGCTTCGGATCCTTCCCCCCATTGGGAAGCAGAAGCGGTATCCTCCCGTCATGCTGACCGTGATCCATGCCCAAGAGCGTGGCACACCAAAAGGTCGGGACAAGATTGACTGGAAGCTGATCACAGATCTGCCTGTGACAAGTCTGTCGGAGGCGGTTCAAAAGCTGCAGTGGTATGCATTGCGCTGGAAAATCGAGACCTTTCACAAGATACTGAAATCGGGATGCAGGGCGGAAGACTCACGACTGCGAACTGCGGACCGCCTCCTTCGACTGGTAGCAGTCTTTTGCATCTTGAGCTGGCGAATATTCTGGATGACGATGATGAACCGGTCCGCCTCATCGGCCCCTGCGGTCATCGCCTTCACTGCAACCGAGTGCCGTTTACTTGACCACTTGGTTCCAGACCGTGGGGGTGACGGTGTGAGAAACAAGCCCCTTTCCTCATACATCAACAAAGTTGCTCGGCTGGGAGGTTACCTGGCCCGAGCCTCCGATCCCCCACCAGGTAACATAGTTATGTGGCGCGGACTGTCGCGACTCACCGATATCGAACTGGGTTTCCAAGTGGCACAAGTTGTGGGTAATTGAAAGGTTGGTAGGACGCTTACCGTAAGGGGGATGCCCTTGTCCTCTTTCCATTTGGCAATATCCGCTTTAGCTGCCTTCAGAGCGGCCAGTTGGCCGGGCAGAGGCCGAGCCAGGCGGCGTGCAGGTCGCTGAAATCGTGCAGGCTGACGTTGTTGTTACTATCCAGGTCAGCGGGGATACCGGCTGAATCTACTTGTATTCATTCGAAGACTGCAGGGTCTCGTCGGCTCCCACGGTGAATGTCGCCGGACTACGGGATGATGCGTCTCAGCTGCATCGGCACATCGATCGAAATCGGGCCGGTGAAACGTGTTGGCTCCAGGTGAACGACCGGCCCTTCATCTCGGGCCTTTAGGTCACCGTCATCGCAATTCGGGTCGAATTCTTCTGCGGCTGCAACTGCCTGTTGCAGCGTTGTGAATGCGTTGAACAGTGTTCCAAATTGGCCTCCGTTCGCAGTGTTGAGCACATAGATGTCATTGCTCAGCGTATAGCAGACACTACTTCTGCCCGATTCTATTTGTTGCACATCGCCGTATTGGTCATAGCGTTCCAGCACCATTTGCTGGCCACGTATGTCTATTTCCATGAATGCGCCTTTCTCTTGCGGGTCAAAGCTACACACCCCCCCGCGTCCCATCGCTGACCCTGAGATCCATGCCGGAATTTGTGTTCTGCCGTCTGGCCTCGAATCAGCGCCGGCGGGCTTCCTGAAGGGCTGAAATGAATCTGTGCGTTCGGCCGTCAGGTGGTTATGCCCTGTGAATATAGCAATGACATTATAGTCCTTTATCGCATTCCAATAGTCCTCGAGCTGAGCTTCAGTCACCCATCCCTGCAATAACGAAAAGGAGTCGAAGCCATAATGGTGAATCAATACCACCGGACGGCCTGACGTCGCTACATGGGGCGGAAGATCAGCCATCAGGAAAGTCAAACTTTCGTAATACGGATTGACCGTCGATATATCTACATCGGCTGGAAAGGTGTTGAGCTGTACAAAGTGTACATCTTCCCAATCCCACGAATAGTTTGGATTATGAACCGCAGGTAATATAAAGACTGCTGTGTCTCGTGAATGATTCCGGACCCAATCTCTTATGACCACTGACTCGGCATAGCTGCTGTCCTCTGGATTCGTGGTGTCGTGGTTCCCCAATCCGTCGTACAACCATTCCACGCCGCCTTCGTTGGCATTCTTGTACTTGATCCACTCATCAACATCCCAGTTTTGCGTGAGGTCTCCAGAAATAAGGAGTCCCCTAATGGTGCTATCGTTAATCCTCTTAGTGTGCATAGTGGATAAGGTTGTGTCGGCTCTGAACCAGTCGGAAAGCAAGTAATCACAATTTTGAGGGCAGCCCCCGCACATCCCATGGTCAGCGTATTGCGTATCGGCCGTGGCCAGGAAATGGACACGTCGGCCGGCGACTGCCGGCGCTGGTCGAGACGAGATAGCCAAAAGCAACAGGGCGGCCATCAGGCCTGGCAGGACGCGGTACCGCGAGCAATTCTCTTTCTTATTCTTCATGATTGCCAACCTCCGTGACTTGGTCCCGCGACGCCGACTCGCCGGCGCCGTCAAGGCGGTTCATTCTTGCGGCCAGCTCGGCGAGCTGGCCCTGCAGGACGCTGATCTGGGCGTCCCTTTCCTCCAGTAACTCGTGCAGTCCCTTGATCGCGGCCAGGGCGACGCCGTCGGAGTCCACGCTGGCAATATGTTTCGCGTCCCGGCCGACCGAAAACGCCGCATGAAAGTCCTGCGCTACCGGGCCGATGTGTCGAACCTCCGGGTTACGCTTGTACTGCCACTCCGTAATCGGCATGTCGACGACCTTGGCCAGGATCTGGCGCGGATCGACGGCGGCGAAGCTCTCCTTGGCGTTCTTGTCGCTGGTGATGTTGAAGACAGCGCAGGTCATTTCGCCGGTTGCTGTGATGTCCGCGCTTGACACGATGTTGCCGAGTGCTATGACATCCGCATCCGCCTCGATGTTGCCGAGTGCACTGATGTCCCCAGATGCTTCGATGTCGACTCCTCCGATGTCGCCGAATGCCGTGACTTTCCCAAGTGTCAAGATGTCGAGGTCTGCCACGAACTTGCCGGCGACATGGAGAGCTGTATTAGGGCTTAGATTTGTCGTTCCAATACCGACGCTGCCGGCGTTATCCACGAAAACGACGTCGACCGGACTGCCGTCGGCCGCGTCGAGCGAATGCCCGTCGGCATTAGTCGAGCCACCGAACGCCGTTGTCTGCAGCGATCCATCCGGGAACATGATCCCGTCCGCGCCGGGTGTGCCCCCAATCTCGAGCTTGGCGCTCGGGGACGTTGTTCCGATGCCGACGTTGCCGGCGCCGTCAATAGACATGCGATTCACGCCGCCGTTGGTGCGAAACCGGAATCCGTCCGAACCGCCACTATTGTACAGGATTCCCCCGTCGCTAGAGTTGCCTGGCTCACCGAAAAGAATCCCTCGGGTACCAGTGGCCGGCGACAGGATGCTTACATAGGTAGAGATATTATTCTCTACAACCAATGCCGAATGGACATGACCACTTACCGCGCCGGCTGATCCTTTCATGACGTGCAAGGTGTTATCCGGCTGGGTCGTCCCGATACCGACGTTTCCGGCGTTGTCCACAAAGAGCGCATCGACCGGATTGCCGTCGGCGGCGTCGACCGAATGACTATCCACGCCGAGCGTCTTCAGCGCGTAGGGTGTCGCGTGCAGCGGTTGGGGCGGGCTGAGCGTGGTGAACGCCATGAGGTCGTTGGGGTCGTGCGGGGTGCGGACATCGATATCGAGCCAGCGGGCCTCGCCATTAAAGGCACCCGCGCCGAAATCCAGTTCGACCGTGAACCGGCCGTCCTCAACTGTTACATTGCTCACGGTCACAGGCGAGCCGACCTCGTTGCCGAAGGAGTCCTTCAAGGTGAATTTGAAGTCGGCCGAGCTGTTCACCTGGCTGCCTCCCAACTGCAGCACGCCCTGGTAGCTGAACACGCTGCCCAGCGGGGTCGCAGCAAGGTCGGCCGCACCGGCTAAAAGCAGCACCGCGATAGCGGTTCCGATCGGGATTCTGTAAGTATTTCGCATCGTTTATTCTCCTTATGTTAAATGTTCCAAATCAATCTACAGGTTTACTGGTCGCGATCACGATCAGGGACTAGAAGAAAACGCATGAAAGCCACGTCAGACCAAAGAAAGCAAAAACGTGGCAACGGATGTTCGTGGCTGCGTACTGATTTTCTCCTCTGTATTGTCTGAGCTAACGATCCCGGTCCGGCGGCGGCGCGCAACTGCGGCGGCACATCGCCTTTCCGGCATTCGGGCCTCGGGGCCCTTCGCGTCACAAAGCGATACAGAACAGCACTCAAGAAGCGACCAAAAGTCTGCAGCGGCCGATACGGGTTAATGATGTGGCATGGTGTCCGTCAGTATAATCGAAAAGAGGGCGATGTAGAATCTTAAAACCCAAAACGAATGGAAAAAGCATGAAACCTGGGAAATTGAGCAAAAAAGGGGTGACGTAACATATATAAACTTTCAACAAAGCACCGTATCAGCGACTGCTAAAGTACCGTAAGCAGCGTCCGGGGAACCACCGTACCGGTCAAGATGAGCACGATCGCCGTGTTCTTCGCGGCTTCAAGGTAGTTCACGTCTTTGACGCGTCGCAGACGGAGGGAAGCGACCTCCCCGAGTTTGCCCCGATCACCGGCGAGCCGGGAGAGAAAGTTGGCCGCCTTGAAGAGCTGATACGAACTCAGGGAATCGAGCTGGAGTATCGTGATATCCCACGGGGGGCGCTCGGAACATCCGAGGGCGGTAAGATCACCGTGGTTCCGGATCTGCATCCTGCGGAGCAATTCGCGATATTGGCTCATGAGCTTGCCCACGAACTCCTTCACCGCACCGAGCGACGGGCTGAGACTACGAAATCCATCCGTGAGACTGAAGCCGAAGCCGTGGCGTTCGCCGTCTGCCGCGCCGCAGGTCTGGATATGCGGTCCATTGCGGCCCGTCATCCACAGCTGCAATTACTTCGGGACAAAGTTTCCGCCCTGCTGGACTGATCGGTTGTCAGCAAGGCGCTCCCGTGGCCACTCGACGATACGAACCATTGTAATCCTTGCCAAAAACTGCAGCTGGAATTGCCATTCCATTGTGGAGGCGGGGAGGTTTTCGCGCCTAAAGAAGTCCATCCCCGGACACAATCTCGCCCCCAACTCGCCCCCAAGGAATTGCCGCACACAGTCATCCCGACAGCTCTTGTGTCTGTACGTTTCTTAGCGCACGTTGCCACAGGTGGAGGTTTCAATCGTCGCCAAAGCTCCTACTCTAACGGTGGGTGGATTTGGCCGTGTGGATCGGACGGGTCGATGATGTTGAGAATTTCCATTGCAGTTGCGATGAATCCATCGGCCTGCTCTACTGTGAGGTCCGATGGGAAATGCCGATGACGTTCTATCACTACAAGGCCGCTTGCCTGGCGGAGGAGACTGGATCGTGACGAGAACGATGCTGGTTATGCTGCTTGCGGGGTGCGGCATCGGGCTGTGTATTGCCTTCGGAGATGCCTATCCCACGCTTCAAGCGACGCGGGCCCTCGAGCCGCCCGCGCTGGATGGGACACTGGACGATACTTGCTGGAGGTCGGCAGCATCCATCGAGGCCTTCAAGCAGCGCGGCAGTGAGACGCCGTCGGACTACCCTTCCATCGGATACGTCTGTTTCGACGAGAGGCACCTTTACATTGCCGTCCGCTGCATGGAGCCGGATCCCGCAAGCATCGTAAGCACCGGGCGGGCCCGAGGGGCGCTCACGCACGAGGAAGACGAAAATGTCTTCGGGGACGATTCCGTGGAGATCATGGTAAACCCGTTCGGCAACGCGATGCGCTACTACCAGTTCGCGGTGAGCGTTTCGGGCGCCGCGTTCGACGCCTTGCGGACCTACAGCGGCGGGGGGGTGGAGGATCGATGGCAGGGAGAGATGTCGGTCGCGACGTCGATCGGGTCCGATAGCTGGTCGGCGGAACTCCGGATCCCGTTTTACACGCTGGAGCTGACGCCAGAGGTGATATCGAGGTGGCGGCTCAACATCGCACGAACCAAACAGGAGCCCCATGAGCTCTCGGCGATTGCCCGCGAGGGTCAATTCAACGAGCCGCACAAGTTCGCCATCCTCACGGGACTGGACGTCGACTTTCGGCCATTTTGCATTCGGGCGGACCGACCCCTGATGGTCGGCGACGTGCAGGACGGCTTGCCTTCGGCATTCGCGACGCTATCCCTGAAGAATGAGACCGGGGAGGACCGGCGGTTGATCGTCGAGCTTCGGGGCGACCCCGCTGGCGGCGGGACCGTGAAGCGCGTCGAGGACTTGACGCTGGCAGTCGGGCAAACGGCCTGGTTGGACCTGGGATCCGCTTCCCTCCGCGTGCAACCCGGCCGGCTCGACGCCGAACTGGAAATCGATGCGGCACCGCCCGTGCGACAGATCGTGGTATCGGATGCGGGGAGTGGAGAACGGCTGATGCTTTCCAACGTGCGGTACCCCTCCCGGTTCCGCATGCTGGAACTGGACCTGGTTCGCCCGGGGGCCGAGGAGGCGAGCGGGAAGGAGCGGCCCATTACGGTCGAGATGACCGCATCGATCCGCCCTGCCGCGCGCGCAGCGGGAAACCTCGAACTGGCCGTGATCCACGAAGAGACATCCGAACAGGTGGCCGCGCACAACGTGGCCGATCCGGCGCGTGTGATCCGGGTTCCCCTGGACCGTGCGCGCTTGCCCCTCGGGCGGCTCTTGCTTCGCGCAGCGTTTCGCGACGGGCGCGGCGAGACGATCGCGGAAGCGCGCCGGGTGTACGTCAATCTGCCGGCGCGGACCGACACGGGCCGGGTGCTCAACAACCTGGTGACCGAGTTGGTCAACCTCGATGGCGGTGCGCTGGGCGATGCCGACCCCGTCCGGTTCACCAACCCCAAGGACGGTTGGATATACTTTGCGGCTTCGGCGGACGGCAATGTCGAGCTCTCGTTGCGGGAGGAGGACGAACCGATCAGACTGGTGGGGCACGAGTCCCACCGGCCCGTCGTCCGGCAGGCCATGCGATGGTTTCCTGCCGGGGAGCATGCCTTGATCCTGGCCGCGAACGATAACGCGTCGGTCCGAAATCTGATCGTCCGTGCCATCCCGGCGCTTGCCTATTACAATTTTTCCGGCACGGGCACGCCGATAGCGCATCGGGAGCTTCAGGAAGAGGTCCTGGACTACGTCAATTGGATCGGCCTGGGGTTCGCAGCGTCCACAGACCCCGCCAACCGGTCGAATTTCGAGCAATGGAAGAAGGCAGGCAAGCGGCTGGTCTCCGGGTCCAAGGTGCGGATCTGGGAGTATGACCGCGCCTCCGACATGGTCGACAGGCTGGTGACCATGCCTGCGTATACCGTGCCCCTGTTCGACGGCATCTGGCAGGAGGAGTTCGGCATCGGAGACTGGCCCGTTGACAAATACCTTGTTTTTGCAGAGGCGGTAAACCAGCTGACCGGAGATTATCCCGCCAAGCGTTTTTACGCCTATGTCCACAGTCTGTTCGGCCCGCAGGAAACGAAGCCGTTCGTCCAGGCGCTCATCAATAACGGGGCCGCATTCTGCTGGGGCCGCTACGAGAGAGAAATGTCGGATGAACAAAACGCCCGTGAAAGGATCGAAGGTCTCCTCACGGAGGGGATGAATGGGTGGAAGAATTTTCTCTTCGAGGCGCAACATCACGCCATCCCGGTCCTGGGATACTACAATGTGCCGCCCGAGTCCCTGAACGAGAATCCCGCGGTTGATTTCAAGGTGTGGATAGATATGCAGATTCATCACCTTGCCACGAACCCCACGTTCGACGGGCTGTATGGTCTGATGGCATACAATGCCAACCGTGCGGACGAGGAGACCCTGAGGTGGCAGGCGAGGCTCTATCACCATTATGGCATCGAGGGCCGCACCAACCTGTTGTCCGAACAGTACGGGTACCGATATGCGCTGAAACACCTGCAGAATCCGGATTTCGACGACCGCCTAGCCGGATGGACTGTTGCGGAAGCGGACGAAGATACGATCTCCACGGGGACTTTCAAGGGCCTCGGCCGGCTACAAGGCCGTGTGCGCGGCAGCACCCGGGGAGATAACTTTCTTCGGATGAAAAGAAGTTCGCAAGGACCGAATCGCGTTACCCAGCGGATCAGAGACCTTGAACCGGGCCAATGGTATTCCATCAAGATGATCGCCATGGACGACCAGGATCTGATCGAGGGCAGATCAGAAAGACAGAAGCTCACCTATCAGATCCGCATCGAGGATGCCGAGATGCTCTCGCATCGGGGTGTCCGGACGGTGTACGAAAGCAGCCGCGGCCAGGAGGTCGGAGGAGGATTTTCCCGGGAGAACCAGCCGTGGCTTACCTACGACTGGCGAGTATTTCGTGCCCAGGCGCCAACCGCCGAGCTGACCATCTCGGACTGGGCCGACAATACGGAGCCCGGCGGCTCCATCGGCCAGGAACTGATCTGCAACTTCATCGAGGTGCAGCCCTACTTTTACAAGTAAACCTGGACACGCAAGCTATGGGGAAATGATGCCGCATGGTCGACTTGATACATGTGTTTCGCTCTCCATTCCAACCCACAAGTCCTATGCGATTTTCTGTACCTTTACGTAGTTACACCCTGGGAACGAAGATTTACCTTGGGGAAGAGCTGGGCGTTTTTCCCGAGGCAGCAATGCTGGGCAGTGTTTCTCTCCCGTGGGGTGACAATGAGGTTACTGCGGATCAGAAAGCTGAATTGTTTCGCTGCCATACGTACAACCGAACGGAATATCCGAGAAGCAGGAACCGGCCCATTTCCTGACTCTCCTCGGCGAGACGAACAGTGCTTTTAGTAATTGGATGATGCTGCTCGTCAATTTCGTAACAGATCACGTCCCGCTTCAAGAAGCCGCCGGCCGGCACTCGCGCATGACTCAGTGTGAGGCGCACACGCTTTTCCTCCGCCGACTTGTTGATCGCGAGCGCCATGTACTCATCATCGGTGCGCGCGGCGAGCATTTCCACCATCCGCGATGAACTCGTGGACCGACAGCGCTCCGCACCGGCCAGGTGTCGATTCAGAAGCATGAGAAGGGCTCCGTAGTGCCGAATCTCATTTTCAGCGCTCACCAATCCGAACCGAGCCACCTCCCTTCGAATGCCACTGCATTGCCATATCAAGTCCCTCGTCGGCGAGGTGCTTGAGAATGCTCGCGGCCCAGCAAGCGCCTACCGCGGTAGCTTGCCGCGGATCGGTTGGTTGCCAGTCCCCGTTCATATTGTATTCCGTGATGCAGAGTTCAACGTCCTTCCCGGGCAATTGCTCCCCAACCACCCTGTGAACGTCCCGGACGGCTTCACCGAACTTGTGTGTACGCTTCATGATAGCGTCAGTGGATTCCCCGGCGGATCCGGCCGGGTACCGGTGCCAGCTCACGAAGTCAACCTCGGCGCCGCAGTGTTCGAGAAAGTCCTGAATCACCCCGTAGTCCGCCCACGCGACGGCAGGACCGCCAATCCGGGTTCCCGGCGCGATTTCGCGAAGCATGGGCGCGAGACGATTGTAGAACGCCCAGAGGGACCGTCCCGGGTCCTTTTCCAAGTCGGACATGCCCGCAAAATAAATCTCATTGAACAACTCCCAGTGCGTGATGTTGTACTTTCTATCTTTCACCAAGAATGCGGCGTACTTCGCACACATGCCTGCATAGCGCTCGCGTTGCTCCGGGTTGTGCATATCCACCCAACGTGGTGGAGCCGCGAAACAGATCATGATTTTCTGATTCGAGCGATCGGCTCGCAGCAATGTTCGGTCCATGTGATACGGTATGCTCTGGAGAAAGGATCCTTTCGCGTCGGGGGTCGGGAACTCGCCGTGCATGCTGCCGAGATGTAAGCGCACCATGGGAAAGCCTAGTTCCCGCATGATTCCATGAAACTCTTCGTCACGATGAACGTGTGTGCCGGGCAGCAGCGCTTCCTGGTCATTAGTTCCAAACAGAAACGGGCTAATGCGACCCAAGGGATCACCAAAATCAATTGTGACATCGACCACCGGATCATCGGCCTGCGGCTCTTGCCCCGAGGAAGCGCCAGCTCCGCAAACGCAAAGGAGGAATACGGAAAGAGTTCTTTTGCAAACATCGCGAATCCCATCCTTCAGCCGCAGGCCGTAGGCATCCACTTTCGGATCATCGGGCACGAGGTGCTCGGACACGATTTCTGCATGCTCCTTCCCGAATCCTGCCGCCATCAGCATCGCTTCCCAACCTTATGATGTTTCCTCTGGTACGAATATGGACACAGCTCAATGTTTTCTCTTCACTGCTCTCATGTCAAAAAGATTTCCGTTTTTTTGTTGTTTAGTACTACGCTATACCCCGGGACGTCCCCGGTCAGGGGAAGGTCGATTTTCACGCCCTTCTAGTAACGTTCACCACCCTCCTGGTCGAATCACCGGGAGGCAGAATGAATCCGGATCCGGAAGAAATCAGGGCCTCACACGACAGTTTCTTTATGTTGGGTGATTTGTGGCTGCACACGTACTGACCGACCACTGAGCACGCCAGGTTTTCGGGACCTAGAGGCTTTGGTGAAGGGCCCAACGCCACTCCTGTTGTACCGATTCCACAGTGAAATCACGTCGACTCTTCAAAGTTCGAAGTGCGCTTTCGCAGCACATTTGTAGAACCCGCTCCCGGACACCTTCTCGCCCCAAGGAAGTTGGCGGGGCAATGCGCTCGGAATTCGCAAAAGACATAACTCGTCGTGATCGAGTGAGTTAGGTCCAAGAAAACGTGCGGAAAAAGATGGCACCCCCAACGGGATTCGAACCCGTGTTACAGGGATGAGAACCCTGCGTCCTAGGCCTCTAGACGATGGGGGCTTCGGGAATTTTCGATTTCGGAGTTCCGATTTTCGATTGGCTCCGGGGAAAACTTACTCATCTCCTCCGGAGGCAGTCAAATTGAAATGTCGGATTCCTCTTTCCGCTCCAACGAGAATCGATTGCAGTCGATAGCAATCGACTGCGTTCGAGAGGCGAAATCCGCGGTTGTTTCACCCCTGTCCCAGATTCGGATTCACCTTCTCCCACTCGTCCAACGGCGGGAGGATGCCCATTTCGATGACTTCGTCGCGGAGCTTGGAGAGATGCGCGTAGGACGTTTTCAGATCCGCGAGCTCTTCTTCGGTGCCGGAAGGGATGCGCCAGGTGATGCCGTCCTGCGATAGCGTGGTCTCCATCGCCATCATGATTTTTTCGAAGCCGTGCTTCGGGGCGTCGACGTAGGCGCCGGAGGGCCACTCGAATTCCTGGCCGTCGATGGCCGCTTTTACCATCAGCAGGGACTGATGCGCCGGACTCTGGAAGGAGCTTCGGCCGCGCAGTTGAATGATCCTTTTTCCGCCCTGGTTGACATGTCCGCGGATCGCCGCCCACTGCTCATCCGTCAGGCTCTCGGAACCGATGAGTTCCGTCAACGGCCGGCCCTCGACTTTCGCGGTGCTCGCGAAGACGGCCATCGTTTCGCCGTGGCCTCCGTAGGTCCTGCACCCGGTGACCGCATCCTGGGCCACCCCGAAGTGCTGGGCGAGTGCCGTCTGGAGGCGGGTGCTGTCAAGCGCGGCCAGGGTCGCCACCCGGCTGCCGACCAGGCCGGAGTGCACCAGCGTCGTGAGTCCTGTAATGTCGGCCGGATTAAAGATGACAATGCAGAGTTTCAGATTTGGACAGTAGGCCTTGATGTCGCGGCCGAGCTGCGCGGCGATCTCTGCGTTGCCCTTGAGCAGGTCCTCCCGGGTCATGCCGTCTTTTCGGGGAGCGCCGCCGGATGAAATGAGGTAGGACGCGCCGCTGAAGCTCTCCTCCACGCTGGTGCTCCAGGTGACGTTCGCGCCGGGAAAGGCGCAGTGGTAGATCTCCTCCGCGGTTCCTTCCAGGCCCTTTTCAAAAGGGTCATACATGGCCACATTCGGTGTCAGGCCCATCGTGAGGGCGGCCTGGACCATGTTGGATCCGATTGCGCCCGCGGCGCCGGCGATGACGAGCTTGTCTTCGGTCAAATACTTCATAGGTCTCCTTGTCGTTTGAGCGGTTGTCCGAAAAATCGCCCGACAGTGTATTCGGAGACGGCGATCTGTCCAGCTCGGTTATTCAGGCCGGTTGGGGGGACGGAGATGGCCGAGTTGGAACCTGCCCGAGCCTTTCGAAGTGTGTGGAAAAGCACTCCTTCTCAATCCGGTATCATATTCAGCCTCAGCTGTTGATCCCGGTCCTGTCCGGGTCGTGCTGCGCTTCTTCCATCACTTTGGCGGTTGACGGTGAGAGCGGCTCCGCCACTGGATTCTCCGCCGGCTCAAGGGCGGGAGATTCGTCTGCTTCATTCGTTACAAGTCTTTCGGACAGGTAGAAAATCATCAGGGGGGTTATGACGACGACGGCAATGCATCCGATAGCACATCCGAAGAGGAGCGAGCCAAGGCTTTTCATAAACGAACTAGCCTGTTTTTTCATGATTCTGTCCTTCAATCGTAACGAATGTATGGGTGCGAGAGCCGGGTAAGATTTCCGTTGGTCTTGTTTTGATTTGCTCTCATCCTGAGGAACTTGGAGGCCCATCTCTTTGGTTTGGTGGGCTGATTCTATCCCAGTAAATAAGCAAAAAGCGGGCCCTTAATGATACTAAATAAGAATTTACTGAATAAAGGTCATTTGTGGCAAAATGTGAATAGCTATTGTTGGGAAACGTTCATTTTGAACATGCAAGTGTCGCAATTGTGACAAACGCGCCAGGGGGTGAAGGGGAGAGTGATGGTTTCGGGAGGGAGCAGAAGGAACCTGGCGGATCCCCAACGGCGGTTACTCCATACTTGCCGGGGCGGTTATGAAGGCAAACCCCGCCGATCATGGTTCCTGTCTATACGAAAGGATGGACCGACGAAGTGTGCCGCTGAAGCCTCAGCGAATTTCTTTCCACTGCACCAGTTTCATGGTGCCGCTCAAGAAGTCATCCAACAGCCGGTTATCGATATAGAGATCTCCATTCGGCTGCAGGCGAATCGTTTCGCCCCAGAATACACCCATTGCGCGACTGTTAGGTTGTATCACAACACCCGAATACGGCGCATAGACGAAACCGTGAAAATCGCTATCCGGCTGGGCGACGATGGGATCAGAGCTGTTGGAGAAGAGATAAAATGCCGCCGGGCTACCCGAGGTGCTGGCAATGATCGTATTCGGTTGTGACCGGAATTCTCCCGTCAGATAGACCACGGCCGGATCATCCGGAGTACTCTCGATGGCAAGTGTTGAAGCGGAACCTAGAAAGAAATCGGTAAGATAGTAGATTCCGGAGTACAGGGTAAACGTGTCATGGTTGGGTACATCAATTACATTGTTAACTATTCCGCCGGCTATGTTGTCGTTGTTTGATGCATCGCTGTAGTGCAGGAACGAAGTTGCCAGCGGGCCACCGATTGCGCCGAGAGGATCCGGTGCGATCCGATCTATATATTCGACCGGAATCGTGCCGGGTCCGGAGTACGTGCCTTGCACTTCCGACGGGCTCTTCCCGATGAACACCGTTCCATCCAGCGTCGTGCCCGGTTGAATGGTTACGCTGATGTTCGAACCGATGCCGGCCTGACCGGTTGAGTCGGCCGGAGTCGGGTTCAAAAGGGCATCGGATCGATAGCTGTAAACATCGAAGTTCGGCTGCAAGCGAAGGTCGAGATCGCCAAAGATGCCGAGATTGGAGAGCGCGTTCTCCTGCCCGATCACGGCCTCAATGACGGTCGATGATGTCCGGGCACGCCCGGTGACTGTAAACATGTACAAATTGGAATTTGCCAGCTGTACGAGTTCGGTGACCGGGTCGAAATTGTAGCTGGATGGGGCAGAGTAATTGACCGTGGTCACCGGGCCCGCGAGAGTCACCGCACCCGATCGAAGGTCGGCATTCAGGCGGGCTCTCACATACTGGATCGATGCATCGGCCTGGAAGAATGAATTCTGCTGGTACTTGTAGTGGCCCGATATCGCCACGTTGGAAGCAACCACGGTGTACACGATTGCGGATACAATCGAGAGGCCGCCGAGAATGACCATGATTCCGAACATGGCAAGACCACACGTAGCGTCATTGTCGCGTGTTGATCTTCCAGCGGTCTGATCTTGCATGGGGAGTTTCATTATTTATTCCTTAGCATGACGGAAGAATTCATGCTCAGTTTACGGTATTTCGTACCGCCATCGCCGTTGAGGTGGGAGTTGTCTTTCACTGATGCTTTCCCGTCGATCGCGATGTCAATCCGATCTCCACTCTCGGTAATCTGGAAATCGCTGATACCGTTCGCGATCATTCGTTGCCAATAGTATGTGAATGTTCCTGCGATACTGTCATCGCGGGTCAAGTAAGGTTGGTAGGGGTAGTCAATGACTTCGGTCGCCCACTCATAGGAGCGCACCTTGACCAGTTCAATCACCGTATTTGCCGGATGGTCGTACTGCAATCCGCGCGCGGTCGTGGCATGGGTGCTGATGGTAAGAACGTCACCCGCGATGCCGGTAATTCTTGCCGTTTCAACTTTTCCAATGAAGATCAGCTTTTTGTCCGTGGTGTTGAACGCATCGCCTTCCCCGGAGCCCAGGGTGAGGGTATTGGTGCCGGACAACGATTCCGCACTCAACTCGGCCACGGGATCCTCGAATGCGGCGGCGATCCAGAGTCCGTCCGTTGTTCCGTTGGCATCCTGCACTACCTTGGGATTCGAATCCATGGTGACCGGGCTCCCCGAGATATCCACTGCCCAGTCCACCCAATCGGATAGATCCGCGTCGTTGACTTCCAACCCGTATCCGGCCATACGGGTGTCGCGGCTCACCATGTCGATCGCGGTGCGGACATTCTGTCTCATTTCGCTGATAATGTGATTCGACTTCAGGGCCGTGCGTTGCTGAATGAAAATGTTTAGAGCACCCGCAACCAATAGCCCGGTCAAGCTAACCGCTACCATCAGTTCGGTAAGTGTAAAGCCGCCGAGAGATCCATCCTGGTGCCCAGGAGATTCTCGGGTCAGATCACTGTGAGGGGAGGTCATTCCGGATGTCCTTAATTTACGACGCCACCGGGAATTCCCCCGTCTCCGCCTTGTCCCGTCAGTGCAAAGCCGGGAAGGGTGGCGACGACCTCCTCTTCCGTCAATAGCGTGGACATGCTGAGATTCTTGTGGGCGCCATCCTGGTCGACCCAACTCACGGTCAGGTTCACCTTTTTCATCCCGGTGTAATTTGAAGCCTGTGTAATCGTCCAGCTGAGGTCGTAATAGTTGTCATCCTCCTCACCTGATTGAGCGCCGCTGTATCCTGCTTCGCGGATTTCCTCCAGCTTTGCCTGGGCAATGGATGCAGCAGATACGACTCTCGTGTTTGAGGCGTCCGCACGGCCGATCCATCCCAGGAGTCCAACCGACCCGACGATACCGACGGAAAATACCGCGGTTCCCATCAGGATCTCCAATAGTGTAAAGCCCTTCCTGGATTTTATTTTTTTCATGGAGCTGATTCCTTCTGATCTTGATCTTGTGCGGCGCGCTTTATGAGCCGTCCTGCATGAGATAGCCGTCGATACTGCCGTTGGGGAATGAGTAGACATATTTATAGCCAGCATTTGGAACAGACACCCGGGTGTACAGGTAGTACCAGCTGCACTCCATCGTTCCGCTTGGTTTGTAAACCGCGGTATCCGGATAGGCATACAGGTCGCACTCCGGAATATCTGAAACCGTCTTAAGCTCCGTCTCACCGGTGTCCCGTACCCCGTCCCGATCGCTGTCCACCCAGATGCTGTACGATTCGGTGCTGTTGTTGAAAGTGACTTCCACTTCCGTATTTTCGCTGACCGCACGCGACTTCGCCTGGTTCAGATCCATGAAGATCTGCCAGTTGGCTTTGTTCATGCGGTGCTGGGGTACCCGCTTGATAAAGGAGGGAGCTGCAGCCGCGGCTGAAAGTCCCATGATTCCTACAACCGTCATCATCTCCACCAGGGTGTATCCCGCCCGTTTTGCCGAATGGATATTTTTCATGGAATAAAACAGCAGCAATCCTAATGCCATATATTGGCGTATAATGACGCGTCGTCTTGTTTCCCATTGAGGAGGAGTTCAATCAATGTGCCTTTACCGGATGTTTTTGACCAAAGATGCCCTCGTTGGTGCCTGAAATGCTAATAACTGCTTATTGAAAGTAGAGATGCGGATTGCCACAACCCGATTCATTCCACTGGAATCTGGTGAAATAGACATCCTCAACAACCAGCGATTCTCGCAAATGAGAATTTAAATTACCCAAGAGCTTTAATGAGACACGACGCTAGCGAAACGGCCGCGCGGACTGAGGGCGATGGGAGGGCACGGCGTTCTTTCAGCTATTCGCACATGATCGGAATCGTAGCCATGGGAATATTCATCACGTCCGGGTTGGTGATGTATCGGGGATGGCAGGAATTGGCGTTGACCAAGCAATATCGTGACAGGCTGGATTCTCTCCAGATTGACGCAGATTCCCTTGATCTGGTTCGTGACGACCTGATGCAGACCCGGATTTGTCATCAAGAGCTATCGGGATCCTGGCAGCGCGATTTCATTTGGGGTGTCCTGATCGGGGAAATCTTGAACCAGGGACCGGATACCATGGAAGTGGGAAAGCTTCGACTCGAGATGGACTATGCGTATCTGCCCATGCAGACCATGCGCGACAACACCCGAGGCGCCCCATCCCGCGAATTTGGTCTGATGATTGCCGCGTGGGTTCCGTCGGAGTCCGCCGACCAGGTGATTGCAGGCTATCTGGATCGATTGAGAGCATCGCCCGTGATTTCTCCTCACTTAGAGCGATTACAAATTCAAGGAGTGCAGCGGCGGATGAGTCGTGACGACGAAGACATGGAGAACACTCTCTTTGCTCTGGAGATGTCGTTTCGATCCATACCGCTTCTCCGGTGATGTGAGTCATGTCGCAACGCAAAAACAGGTTCGTTCTCGCCGCCATCTTTGTACTCCTGGTCGTAGGGTGTTTTCAGCACGGGATGTTTTGGGGCGGCCAATGGCTCGGCGCTACGAGTGATGAGCAATTGAAGTACAAGCGCGAGTTGGAGGCGATACAGGATCTCCAGCTCCTGGCGGTACCGATGGCGGAAGAGTCGGAACTCCTTCGTTCTCAGCTTCGGCAGCGAACCGGTCCCTATGTCACATCGCCGGACGACGCGTTCGGATGGGCCTCAGCCCAGGTTTCGTATCTGGCCCATCAGCTCGAAATTCAGATCGATCAAACTACAGAAGTCGGATCCGACCGCATCCCTTCGCGCAGAAATGAAGCTGAGCGGATCTTTGAGCCGTACCGGGTTCGTGCAGATTTCCGTGCGGATCTGGAGCAATCACTACGGTTCGTAAATGAATTACAGGCGCGTAACCCGTACGTAGTCGTCGCCGAGTTCTCGGTGGGTCCCAAACAGAACGGCCAATCCACGCGCAGGATTTCGATCCTGGTGGAGTGGCCACGGTGGAGCAGGGGGGATCTGCTTCACCTGGTAATGGAAGACAGCGATTCCGGTCCGGAAAAAGAGTCTATTCGTTAGGTGTAGATCTCTTTTCCCGAACCGTTCTTGAATCGCAGGATTTTCGCAATCAAGTGTTTGCGCTACGGTGCGGGGGCGATGATGTCGAGAACACAGGTCTCAATATCGAGAAGGCAATCTTCAACCGGAAGAACGATCACGTTCAATGCGTCGACTTCCTCCTGCAGTTCAAGATTCAATAAATCGTGAATGGCCGCCCATTCTTCCGTCAGGAAGTTGTCTTCCAGGAAGATGGGATCCGCCAGGAGCGCTTCCAGGTCCGCTTCGGTCAGGGACGAACCGATGGATTCCATCAATTCCTCATCCTTCGCCTGCAGAGCTGCGATCTCTTCGCACTTTATATCGAGGGACTCTTCGAGGTCTTCAATCTGGCCGTTCGCCTCGTCCAGATCTTCCATGAGCTGTTCGAGCTTATCGTTCTGTTCGTCATTCTCGTCCTGGAGCGCCTGGAGGCGTGATTCGATGATCTGGAATGGGCGGCCGTTCGGAAGTTGATCGTTTTTCGGTCCGCCGCCGTTGGATGAGCCTCCGCCATTATGCTTGTTGGCCATCGCCTGAAGCAGAGCACTGACCCAGGGATTGCCTTTCGCCAATGAAGTGGTGGGGGCACCGAGCATCAGGGCCGCGATTACAATTCCCGCAATTCCCAAAGAGGATACCCTGCAACTCGGACGTCCGTTGTGATTTTTTGTACGCATTATTCGACCACCTTTCGAGGTATGTGATTGTTCAAGCATCCGGGCGTTTGGCGAAGAATTCGCGGCCGGTATTCATTGCAATCTGGCTGCTACGCCTTGCCAAACCAAGTCTGCAATATACGCGGTGGGGCGAATTTGTTCAAGCATATTTACTTTCATCCCGTGGAAATCGATTGAAGATTCAAAAATGGGGAAGATCGGGGAGATTCCAGTTTTGCGTTTGCCTCGGAGCATCCCATCAATTCCCGATTAACCCGCATGTCTCACACTTTTTCTACTACGAGCCCGGATGTCACGGCGTATTACAGACTTAACGCGATGTGCCGATCTTGAAGTGTGTCTACACGTCTGCGCCCGGCACATCGCGTTAAGTCTGTAATACGCCGCAACCTCCACGCTCTCGCGACGAAAAAGTGTGAGACATGCGGGTTAAGACATCGCCGGGACAAGCGAAACCGGAGCGATCCGTGGCACGAATTGTGCGTTTCTCTATTGAGCCCGAACCGAAGAATCAAGAGCAAAATGTCACAAATCCTTATTATCGATGACGAGCCCCAGATGTGTGACCTCCTGGTCCGGCTCGCGGTGCAAAACGGGCATGAGGCAGTGTTTGCTCAGAGTTTGCGGGACGGAGTCAAGCTTGCCGAAGACGGGCGTGTGGATCTCGTTTTTCTCGATATCTACATGCCCGACGGGAACGGACTCGAGTTTCTGGACCGGATTCAATCCATCCCATCATCACCCGAAGTAATCATTATGACGGGGATGACAAGCGCCGACGGCGCCGAACTGGCGATCCGGAGCGGGGCCTGGGATTACGTGGAAAAGGGTTCTCCGATTTCAGTATTCAACCTGGCCATGCTCAGGGCCCTGGATCACCACAACGAAAAGCGGTCTCAATCCGCATCTGCGCGACTGAAACTGGACGGTCTTGTCGGTTCGACCCGTGCGTTTCGACGCTGTCTCGAAGACTTGAAGCGAGCGGCGGACTGTGAGGCCAATACGCTGATCGTTAGCGAGACCGGGACGGGCAAGGAACTGTTTGCGCGTGCGGTTCATGACAACAGCGCTCGCGCCGAGAAGTCGTTTGTCGTCGTCGATTGTGCCGCTCTGCCCGAACAACTTGTCGAAAGCGCCCTCTTCGGGCATCGTCATGGTGCTTTTACCGGCGCTTCGAAGACGCGGGACGGGATGGTAAAGCAGGCGGATGGAGGAACATTGTTTCTCGATGAAGTCGGCGAACTGCCGTTGCCCATCCAGAAAGCCTTTCTTCGCGTCCTCCAGGAAAGACGTTTCCGGCCGCTCGGATCGGCAAATGAAGAGTCCAGCGACTTTCGGCTTCTTGCCGCCACGAACCGCGATCTTTCGCAGATGGTAGAACGCGGCGAGTTTCGGGAGGATCTGCTGTACCGTCTTCGAGGACTCACGATTTCGCTGCCGTCGCTGCGAGAGCGGGTGGATGACATCGAGGCTGTCGCGAGATATCACACGGAGAGAATTTGCCGGCGGCGGGGAGACAAGGCAAAGACGCTTTCCTCAGAATTCCTGGCATTGCTTTGTAAATATTCCTGGCCCGGGAACATTCGTGAGCTGGTGAACGCGCTGGAACATGCGATTGCCGCCGCCGGCACACGTCCCGAATTGTTCCCGCAGCATCTCCCGACAGATTTGCGTGCTCACCTGGCGCGATCCAGGTTCGAATCTACTTCCGCCGCGAGGGGACTGCCGGGATCGATGCGGATTCCTACGATTGAAGCGGAGGTGCCGCTATCGACGTTGACGGAGTACAGGGAGTCCGCCGTGATCGCCAGCGAATGCGCGTATTTGAGATCCCTGGTTACCAGGCACGGCATGAATCTTGGCGAAGCCTGCAAAGTTTCCGGACTCTCCCGCTCAAGATTGTACGCTCTTCTCAAGAAACACCACCTCGCCCGCCCTTCCTAGTGTCGTGTCCCACAGAACCGGGCGTGACAATCGCTTTTCCAGGCAATTGGGATGCGCTCCATATGCACCGTGCTGGATGTCGCCGCTTCGCAGCGCCTTCGCCCTGCGTGGCATTGTCGGGCTTCGTTCCGCCACAGCACTTCATGGGGTCCGCCGACCGGGGGCCGGTACTTCGCAGCGGTGTCCTCTCCCGCAGGACTCAGTCTTGTCATCCAAGACGAAAGCGTAGGACTACAGGGAAGTCTCATTTCTGATATTTCGTACAAGGATCATGTCTGCAGCCTGATACGCGAAGTTACTACCCCTTGGCATGTGTCGTGCGTTCACTTTTCGCCATGGCAAAATCACAGCGAAAATTCGCTCGCAAATTTCAATCGCCCGCGGACTTGTCCAATTGCGATGAAGTTCCCATTGAATCGGCTTGCAAGGGTTTCGGATCCAAAGGTGGATTCTCCCTGGTGGAACTGTCGGTAGTAACCACTATTATTCTGCTGGCCGGCGGACTGGCGGTGGGGAACTTCGTGAAACTGGTTCCGGAAAAAGTTCTTGAAGGCGGGAGATCACAGATGATGCTGGATTTGCGCCTGGCGAGGTCCGCAGCCATTCACTACAACACCGACGCCAGAATTTCCTTCGACAATGCCCAGGACAAGTACACGATCTGGACGGATCAGGATCATGATGGTGTGGAGGATGACGGGGAAGTAATCGTGCGGACTCTGGATGAAGGTCTGGACCTCTGGGGTTATCCAAGTACGGGGACCTTCAACCCGCAGGGCGCATACGTCTCATCGATTTCGTACGGGTACGTTTCCCTGATGTCCGATTCAGGGAGCGAAGTCATGCACCTTACTGCGAATGGTCATATTGGCGATTATTTGGGAGGAAACTGATTCATGAGTCGATCCGGAAACAAATCAGGCTTCCAGCTCGTGGAAGCCATGGTGGCGATGTCTCTTTCCATGGTGGCAATAGGCGGAACCATGGGCCTTACCTCCTGGATCGTGAATGGAAATGCCCATAGCAGCAGGACCAGCTCTGCGGTGACGCTGGGAAACGATGTCATGGATGATCTCCGGGATCGGAGATTTTCGCAGATTTCTTCCGGTTCAGATACCGAGGGCATGTTCACGAGAACGTGGCAGGTTACCGCCGGTGGCGACACGAAAACAATCGACGTAACCGTTTCGTGGGAAAGTACTGCTCAGGGTACTCGCTCCATTGAATTATCAACCCTGGTTACTTCGGAATAGAGGCGGGCATGAAGAGATTCAGGAACATTCGCGCAGGGGCTCCTTGCTGTACTCAAAAGGACTCGGCCTTCACACTGGTTGAACTCATGGTAGGTACGGCGGTCTTGTCCCTGTTGGTGGCCGGGCTTGCCTCGGCATTCTTCTACCAGCGGTACAGTCTGGATGTTCAGAATGAAGTCAATCAGATGCAGCAGAACGCGCGTTCGTCCATTGGAATGCTGTCCGATGATCTCGCCATGGCAGGATATGGTATCAACGTCTCGAATTTTACGGTAACGGATTGGGTTGACTGGATTCCAGAATTTACGGGCAATCCCACGGTCATTGACGGCGCTGACGAAGAGCCTGACGAGGTGTACGTCGCCGGAGCTTTCGACGAGCCCATTGCAGTCCTGAGCGCGGCAGCGCCGGCCGGGTCGACCACGTTGGAGTTGAACACCACCGTAAGCGGTGTGGTCAACACGGGAACGCGCCGAATCGTTTTCCTCGGCCGGTTGGAAACGCTACGGGTCATCAGCTTGGCGGGCAGCGTACTTACCTTCAGCACGGATCCTCTCGTGGCAGGCGTAGGCCTGGAATATGACTATCCCGTCGGTGTACCGCTCGAACGGGTTCATGTCCGGCACTACGAAATCGTGAACAATGCGGGCAGTTATCCTTTCCGGCCCTACCTGTCTCTGACGGACACCGCGGTAGACTACGTGGGCAACTGGTCGAAAATGGTCGCGGCGGATGTCATCGACTTGCAGTTTACCCGAACAGACTATTCCGTGACGGCTGAGATCTCCTGTCGCACCCGAAGCATTGATGGCCGCTATGTTCACCCCGACGAAAACGATCACTATCGAAGGCACCGAGTCGCGCAACGCGTGCTTCCCCGAAATGCGCGCTACAACTTGTAGTCCGAAAGGATGATTTTATGCCTGGATTCAAAAAAGTTTTACCCATCCGTAAATCGCTTTACGGAACCGTGCCGCCGCCGCTCGATTGCTCCTGCAGGTCGCTTTCTGTTGACTCCCGGGCAGGCACGGTTCTTTTTCTTGTGCTCGGAATGCTGGCGTTGATCAGTACGCTTGCGGCCTCCGTATTCTACATGACCCGAACCGATATTCAGATCACCGGTAATTACAAAACCGGGACCGAAGCCTTTCACCAGGCGGAAGCCGGCGTCCATTACGTCAAGGACCTGATTCAGCAGGACGTGGTAAACGATGTGTTGTCCTGGGTAGCGCCGACTCATACGGTGAATTACGCGGCGCCGACCGGGTTCACGTTTGATGCCGTGACCGCCCTGGTGCGAATGCCGCAGACCAACATCTATCTTTACTCTGTCACGGGCAGATCGTTGGAGTCTTCCTCCACCATCGACGTGCTGGTCCGCCGCAATCCTATGTTGTCCCTGGGCATTTTCGGGAACAGCGAAGTGGACCTGAAAGCGTACGCGAACATATACAGCTACAACGGCAATAATCTTGCAAATCCCACCCCCTCCGATTCGGATGGTCATGCCGACACCGCTTCGAACGGAAACTACTACATTCATATGGGCACCTACCTGGATGGCATGCTGGCGATCGGCGAGGCGCCTGACGGAACCGAGGGCGTTCTGCAGGCCTCGGGAGTTCCGGTTGTCACGGGAAAAATGGGACTGGAAGTCGATCACATCGATCAGGATCCGATGGGAGCGCTTGGCGGGGAAATTGCCGCTGCCATTGCCGCCGCCGCAAGTAGCAATGACAACGCGGGAGTCAGCCCTCCCATTTCCGGCCCCCAATACGACATCACGCTTGGGAACGGCGACTCCATGACACTTTCGACCGGTACCTACTACGTCAAAAACATCACGCTGAGGAACGGTTCCACCCTCGATGTCGATGCCAGCGGAGGCCCGGTGACTATTTACCTGACCGGCAGCAGCGGCGCCATCGAAGCGAAGAACGGTTCCAGCATCAACCTCAACGCGGATCCCGGCGACTTCCGAATCTATTCAGACACCGATGAATCCATCGTTTTCAAGCACGGCGGACATTTCAAAGGTTTCATCTATGCCCCGTACGCCGACATTACAATCATGAATTCGGCCGATGCGTACGGTCTGTTCTGGGGAAACAGCGTGGAGTTGAAGAACTCGGGGGATGTCTATATCGATACTTCCCTGACGGAAGGGCGTCTCTCCGACGACATCGACCTGGTGTCGTGGAAGCTTGTCCGGTAACAGCGAGCGCGTCAGTTCCGGACGTTCAGCCAGGAAGCCAGCGTGAGCTTGTCCGACAGGAGACTGTCGGTGAGAGATCGGTCCACGAAAAGTTCGCCGCTGTTCTTGATGTCGATTTCATCGGCCCACGCGACTCCGAAGAAATCGCCGCTGTTTTTGATTTCTATCCGCCCGTAGGGCGCGTAGATGAGACCTTCCAAATGCCCGCTGTTCTTCAAAATGATTGAGCCGGTTGTGTCGGAATAAATAAAGAAATCCGTGGGCGCTCCCGTGATATTAATGGTGGAACCCATTTTTGCCTCGATACTTCCGTTGCCGCCCAGGTAGATTTTCACGGGTCCCGATGACGCGTCCACATCGAGAATTGCGCCATTGCCCAGCGTAATGTCTTCAACGTAATAGGTTCCCGCCGTCAATGTCATGGTGTCGCTATTTCCCAGGTTAATCTGGTATTGAGGGGACGTGATTTCAGGAGTCACCCCGGCATTATTGTTACTCGATTCCGCTGCCACGATTTCCGTTGCCACCTGGCCTCCAATAGCACCCAATGGGTCGGAATCGATGTGGTTGACTTCCAGACCTTCTTCACCCGAGATCTTCGGGGTTCCAGTGCTATGCCACACTGCCGGATCCCCGTAGGACGATTCGCCCAGTGCAAGGGTTCCGTCAATAAGCGTATCGTTATGCGTGATGACTTCCGTATTCGATGCGGTATCGCCCCGCCCATCTGAATCCGCGGCGACCGGCGCCGAGATTTCGGAAGAATAGTAGCTGTACACGCTTCCATTGGATTTCATATCCACGACGGTGTTTCCAAAAACACCGTATTGGAGGAAAGGCACTCGATAGACCACCGCTTCGATCATCGTCCTCGCATCCCGAAAACGACCTGTTACGGTATAGAGATAGGCATTGGTGTTGGCAAGGCGCCGTAGCGAGGTAACCGAGTCGAACTGGTAGCCGGACGGGGCGGAAACGTTTACGGAGAGATTTGATGAGGTGCCCCAGGCAATTGTTCCCGCCGCGACCGCGTTCTCCAGCTGGGATTTCACATACTGAACACCTGCATCAGCATTGTTAAAAGCCGCTGCACTGTCCTTGTAGTTTCCGGATATCTTGAGATCCATCCGGGTCACGAGATATGCCGTGCTCGCGATGGTGGCCAGGGCGGCCAGGGCTGCCATCATGACGAAGAGAATGCTTCCATTTCTGGAACCGGAGCGCGCTTGAGGGTGATAGAGTGAGTTCCGCCTTGAATCCTTCACAATGTAGCTTCCTTCAGTTTGCTCCGCGCGATTCTCGGGAACGCCCGGCGACTTAAGGTTACGCGTCGATAGTTGTCACGTTTCGTGGGATGCGAGTAGGCAACGTCTACATCTGAACTGCGCCCGGTAATTTCGACTACGGTGGAGTATCCATCACGGCGCACCTGGAAATCGGAAATGTTGCCCGCGATCATCTTTTCCCATTCAGAACTGTAAATGGCGCCGTCTTCCTCCATCATCAGGTAGGGCGCGAACGGCCAAACGCTGGTATCGGTATTCAGCGAGTAGGTCCGCACCTGGACCTGTTCGATTTCCTCGCCCGACGCATGAGCGAATGCCAGACCCCGCGACTGCGTCGGGTGGGTGCTGATTGTCAAGGTGTCTCCGGAAATGGAAGTAATGCGGCAGACTTCGGTCTTGCCGAGAAAGAAAACCTTTTTGTCGGTCGTGTTGAATTCCCCGATGTCGGCAAAGACCACCCGCACCGCGGTATCGCGTTTCGCCGCCGCTACGATGAGATTCGATGTCTTCCCCTCAAATGCCGCCGCAACCATCACGCTATCGGGGTTTCCGGACCCTCCGTCCACCACCGTGGGGTTGGAGGTAAAACCGCTCACCCAATCAATCCAGAGGCCGGCCATGTTTTCCGATACGTTCAACCCATAGCCCGTGTTTTCCAGGTCGGTGGTAACCAGGTTGGCTGCCGCCCTTGCATTCTGATTCATTTCGTTGATCAGTTGCTGCGAATTCAGCGCGCGTCGCTGGAGAAAAAGCCCGGTGACCAGACCCATAACAAGCACCACCGTGATCGCCATCGCCACGCTCAATTCGACCAGCGTGAATCCGCTGCCGGCCGAATAGCGCCGTCTGTTCCGGATGAGGTTTGAGTGAGTCGTCATCGTGCCACCATGGTATCGAGGGTCACGCTCTGCGTTTTTCCCCGCGAAGACTTCCAAGCCACCTGCAGGTCAATCGACTTCACAGTGCCCGACTCGGTAACGGTCCAGGTTCGGGTGTAAATGCCGGTTGTGTTATTGCCCGAACTGATCTGGGAATACCGATGTTCAAGTAGGTCATCGATGGCATCCTGGCCCAGCGTTACCGCTTCCGTCATGTGTCCGCTATGAGCGCTGCCCTGCATGATCCATGAAAGCAGGCCGATAGAGCCGGTCATGCTCAACATGGTCAGGGACATGGCCACCATGACTTCCGTCAGTGTAAATCCAGCCTGCCCTCGAACTCGGAATCTCAAGTTTTTCCTCATGGCGCAGCGGTGGTTGAGTCAGTTTGCAGGAAGATACTTTATGCCCGTGTCAGGGACCGGGTCGGCGATCTCGGGTTCAGGCTTTACAACGGGATCCTTGTTCACCGCGCTGTGCCGGGTTGGCGCGACATGCCCATTGGGGGAAAGTACAAGCGAACTGCTCTGCAGGTCTGTGAAGATCGCCACGTAACAAAAGGCGTTCTGAGTTCGAAACATGCCGTCCGGAGAAAACACTCCCCGGTCCGGGTGGGTAATCATTTTAATCCCGGACCCGTCATCAAATGTTTTCGTCTCCAGTTCGTCTTTATCAACCCTTCCGTCCTCATCCGAATCCTTCCAAACCGCGTATGCGCTGTTGGCGCTGTCGAAGAGGACCGACACTTCCCGGTTTTCACTGATGGCCTCCATCCGCGCCAGGCGCAGATCCGAGGTGATCTGGTCAATGGCCTTGTTCATCCGGTGATAGGGCATCCGCTTCACGTAGTCTGTTGCAGCGGCCCCGCCAACCAGGGCGATGATCCCCATGACTACGGACAACTCCGTGATGGTGTAGCCTCCACAACGTTCTGCTTTGCTCGTTTTCATCTTCCTTCGTACTCCTTAGCCAAGGGGATTCTCCGGAGAATCTGATCGTCTTCCGGGTCTCGGCTGCGTCGATGGGTTGCCTGTAAAGTCAGCACGTTCAGTGCCGTTCAATGACATTTGTGATATTGGAGATAATCCACGCAATTTTTCTCTTGCGTTTTTTTTGCCAAATTTTCAGCCGGGCTATTCGGTCCGCCGGAGATTCTCAAACTCAAAGAAAATAATAAATCCGCAGATATGTTCAAAACGTAATGCATGGGGCTCGAAAGTTTTGATTGAACCAGGATTGATTCATTCAAATCTGCGAGAAATTGCCCTCTTTTTGCAGAACTGATGTAAATGTGAAGAGCCTTTCGCTGTAAATTCGGGGTCATTCCCGGCGACTCCTCCCCGACAGATTCAGGTGCGGATGTGCGGAATCGCATCAGCTCATTCAAGCGGATGTTCCTTTGATCAGGGGTTCCAGCGTACCGTCCGGGGCGCGATGAG
>Ga0315336_1002448_pt1 | contig 28294 bp, 25 predicted proteins | sample ASW5metaG_FD_204512 | JGI IMG/M metagenome (GOLD analysis project Ga0315336, IMG submission 204512) | Ammonia-oxidizing marine archaeal communities from Monterey Bay, California, United States - ASW #5 | ecosystem: Environmental > Aquatic > Marine > Intertidal zone | place: USA: California... | reverse complement strand
CCTTCAGGTTCATCTGCCCGCACTGCGAGGGTTCTCAGGTGACAGTTCTGCGGGGTGAGGAGATGATTCTGGAAAGCCTTGTGTTTGAAGACGCCGCCGAGGCTGCGCCGCTACTGGCTTCGGGAGCACACACGTAGTCCGTTCATTTGCAAGCCACTGAATAGGAAGAATTGAACAGGGAGCACTGAGATGTCGGATCCTCAATTGCTCGATGAACTGCGACAAGTACAACTACTGGAAGGTGTTTCCGAGGAACACTTGGAACACTTGGCAGCGATTGCGCGTTGTGTCGATGTACCCGCTAACACGACTATCCTTCGCGCGGGTGAGACTGCCACTACCCTGTACCTCATTGTCAGCGGTCGCGTTTCGTTGGAGATTCACGCACCGGGCATAGGCAGCAAACGAATCCTCACTGTCAACGAGGGTGAATTGCTAGGCTGGTCGTCCGTAATGAAAAATAAGAAGCTCACAGCGTCGGGCCAGACGCCCGTGTCCACGCGCGTGATCGCAGTGGATGGGAAGGAGATTCGTGCGCTGTGCGAGAAATACCCTCGGTTCGGGTACGAGTTCATGCGGCGTGCGGTATTAGCCTTGGGGAAACGGCTCAGTGCTACGCGACTGCAGTTGCTCGACCTCTACGGCGACGATCAACCGGGAAGCTCGGCAAGCGAGAAGAGTGGAGGACCATCGTGACGGCGTCAGTGCAACCACCGAACTTGTGTGTCCTCATACCGAAGCATGAACTAGGGGCGATCGTCGATCGGATCCAACAACTCGGTTACCGAACGATCGGGCCTCACGCTGTGGATGGGGCGATTGTGTATGGCGAGATAGACAGTGCCGACGATCTGCCACAAGGGTATCTCGATAGTCAGGACGGAGGCTACTATCGCCTGCAGCGCGACGAACAAGCGGGCATGTTCGACTTCGTCGTGGGGCCGGACTCGCTGAAGAACTTTGTGTTTCCGCCAAGCGATACGGTGCTCCGAGCCGATCGAAACAACGGCAGCTGGGAGATGACGCAGCCTGAGGCGCCCAGCGAACGAATTGCCGTGATCGGTGTGAGGAGTTGCGACCTACACGCATTGGCCATTTCTGACCGCGTGTTTCTCGAGGGACCGTATGTCGATAACGCCTATGAAGCACGGCGCAAGAACCTCTTCCTTGTGGCGGTCAATTGCCGGCGGGCCGCGGCGACTTGTTTCTGCCATTCGATGGATACCGGTCCGGCCGTCGGCGGCGGGTTCGATCTGGCGCTGACCGAACTCGACGACAGCTTTGTCGTTGAGGCAGGCAGCGAGCGGGGCGAACAGTTGCTCAACGATGGTGGCTGGCCGGCCTGTCCAACTGAAGTTCTCGGGCAAGCCCGGGCCCAGTCGGCTGCTTTGGAATCCGACATGCGGGCGCGCACCGAAGTCGCCACCTCATCCGGTGACACGCACCGTCAGCGCTCGCTGGACACCGACGACATCCGCAATCTCCTCATGGGCAATCTGGATCACGAGCGTTGGGAAGAGGTGGGCCATCGATGTCTGGCTTGCGCCAACTGCACGATGGTCTGCCCCACCTGTTTCTGTAGCACGGTGGAGGAAGTGTCCGATCTGACGGGAGATCATGTTACCCGCGAGCGGTCCTGGGCCTCGTGCTTCACAGCGGAGCACTCCTACATGAGTTCCGGTACGGTGCGCAAGTCGATCGGGGCTCGATATCGCCAATGGCTCACGCACAAATTGGCATCATGGCACGATCAGTTTGACACCTCCGGTTGCACGGGCTGTGGTCGCTGCATCACCTGGTGTCCAGTTGCTATCGATTTGACCGAAGAAGTAGCCGCCATTCGAGGATAGTTTGCGTTCCATGATTTCACCATCCAACAACACCGCCGCGGCCAGTCCTTGGATGACACACCAAGTCCGCATCACGGACATCCGACCCGAGGTGCCTGGCATTTCAACTTTCGATCTCGCTTTCACTGACTCGGCGACGGCGTCGGAATACGCCTTTGCACCAGGGCAGTTTAACATGCTGTACCTTCCCGGTTTCGGCGAGTCGGCCATCTCGATCAGTTCCGACGCCGAGTCGCTCGATCCGATTTCTCATACAGTTCGCGTCGCCGGAAACGTGACCCAGGCGCTCTTCCGCAAAGAGGTTGGCGACGATTTGGCCTTGCGCGGTCCGTTCGGTTCAGTCTGGCCGCTGAAAGCATGCCGGGGGCAGGACGTTGTGATTGCTTGCGGCGGAGTCGGCCTGGCGCCGTTGCGACCTGCTGTCTGTCACATTGTCCGTCATCGTGATGATTTCGGTCGAGTGATTCTACTCTACGGTTCCCGCACGCCTGCCGATCTGCTTTATACCGAAGAGTACGACGCCTGGCGCGACGCCGACATCGAAGTCCACGCTACGGTCGACAGAGCTGACGACCAGTGGCAGGGGGAGATTGGCGTCGTACCGATGCTTTTCTATCGTCTGCGTCTCGACGCCCCGCGGACCCGCGTGCTCACCTGCGGGCCGGAGATCATGATGCGGTTCGTGGTGTTCGAAGCGAGGGCTCGCAAAGTACAGAAGGACCACATCTATATGTCGATGGAACGTAACATGAACTGCGCCGTGGGACTCTGCGGGCACTGCCAGTTGGGGCCGGTGTTTGTCTGCAAGGAAGGGCCGGTGTTTACCTACCGGCAAATGGAACCGTTTATGAGCCTGGAGGACTTCTGATGGCCGACAAGCCGACGTTGGCGGTGTTCAAATTCGCTTCGTGTGACGGGTGTCAACTGTCGTTGCTCGACGCAGAAGATGAGTTGCTGGCGGTCGCTGGGGCGGTTGAGATCGCGTACTTTCTTGAAGCGCGCACTCGACAGTTGGACGGTCCTTATGACGTGGGGCTGGTCGAGGGATCGGTGACCACCGAGCATGATCGGCAGCGCATCCAGGAAATCCGCCGCCAGTGCAAGTTCCTCGTTTCTATCGGCGCTTGCGCAACGGCCGGTGGGATTCAGGCGCTGCGAAACTGGGCCGACGTCGACGAATTCATCACCCACGTCTATGCCCACCCTGACTACATCAACACGCTCGACTCAAGCACTTCGATTGCCGAGCACGTGACGGTCGACTTTGAATTGCGAGGCTGCCCGATCAACAAGAATCAACTCGTCGAATTGATTGCCTCTCTGTTACACGGAAGCAAGCCGAAAGTGCCGGCGTACAGCGTCTGTATTGAGTGCAAACGGCGGGGTACGGTCTGCGTGGCCGTGGCACAGGGAATCGCCTGTCTGGGACCTGTAACCCAAGCCGGTTGCGGCGCGATCTGTCCGGCGTTCAACCGTGAGTGCTTCGGTTGCTACGGTCCTAAAGAACAATCGAATCCAATAAGCCTGGCGACGCACTACGCAGCTACGGGCAGCGACCGGCCGCATCTGGTACGGCTATTGCGAAACTTTAACGGCCACGCGCCGGAGTTTCGCGAGGCGAGTGACTTGGCGCAGGCCGGACCACTCCAGGTCGATGGCGATCACCGGGTACAGTAAGGACAATGCCAAACAAGGGATAGCCACCATGCCAGCCAACCGTACCTTTGAAGTGAAGGCGCTCTCACGCGTCGAGGGCGAAGGCGCCTTGTACGTAAAACTTGAAGGCGACAGAGTCTCGCACGTCGAATTAAACATCTACGAACCCCCCCGCTTCTACGAAGGCTTTCTCCGTGGTCGCGAAGTTCGTGAGGTCTCCGACATCGTGGCACGAATCTGTGGCATCTGCCCGGTGGCCTACCAGATGAGCGCCTCGCACGCCCTTGAGAAGGCGCTTGGGGTGGACGTCTCGCCAGCAATTCGCACACTGCGTCGGCTGCTCTACTGCGGTGAATGGATCGAGAGCCACGCGCTGCATGTCTACCTGCTGCACGCGCCCGACTTTCTGGGTTACGAAAGTGGCATCAGCATGGCCGCCGATCACAAGGAGGCCGTTGAGCGTGGCCTGCGGATGAAAAAAATCGGCAACGAACTTCTTGAGATTCTCGGTGGCCGGGCGATCCATCCGATCAACGTCGCTGTGGGTGGTTTCTATCGCGCGCCGAACAAGCAGAAACTCAGAGGACTGCTGCCCGACCTGGAATGGGGCTTGCAAGCTTCGATCGAAACACTCGACCTGGTTTCGAGCTTCGACTTCCCCGCCTGGGAGCACGAGTACGAGTTGGTTTCCTTGCAACACGCAGACGAGTATCCTCTCAACCACGGGCAGGTTGTTTCGTCGGGCGGATTGCGGATCGATGTGGAAGACTATGAGAACCATTTCCAAGAACGGCACTTGCCGCAGAGCACGGCACTGCACAGCGTGATGCTGCCCGAAGAGAAGTCGTATTTAGTGGGGCCGCTGGCTCGGTTGAATCTATGCTTCGACCAACTGCCGGCAACCGCGCGAGAACATGCGGAGCGGTGCGGCATCGATTGGCCGTCGCACAACAACTTCCACAGCATCGTGGCGAGGGCCATCGAATTGATCGCGGCGTTTGAAGAGGCGATCGAAATCGTTCGTGCGTATCAAGCCGAACCGTCGCCATCGCGAGCGGTCGTCGAGCTACGTCCCGGCGTCGGTTGCCACGCCACCGAGGCGCCACGAGGCCTGCTCTACCATCGCTACGAAATTGGCGAGGATCACCTCATTGCTCACGCGAAGATCGTGCCGCCGACGTCACAGAACCAGGGACAGATCGAGGCCGATCTGCGAAACTACGTACCTAGCGTGACACACCTCGACGACCAGGCCGCCACGCAGAAATGTGAACACCTCATCCGCAACTACGACCCCTGCATTAGCTGCGCGACACATTTCCTTACTCTAACGCTTGATCGAGGAGAACGTACTGCTGAGAGGAGTACACTGTGACACGAGAAGAAGTGATAGTGAAGCGTGACATCCGCGCAGAGCAGCAAGCCGCCGCCGCGCGCTTTCGTCGTGGGTTGGGCGACCAGGGGACGTTGGTTGTTAGACTGTTGTCCGCACCCGGTTCGGGCAAGACTACGCTGCTGGAAAAGACCGCCGAACGATTAGGCATCGATCACACTGTCGGCGTTTTGGTTGGCGACGTGGAAACAGACCGTGACGCCGTGCGACTGGCGCCGTATGCCGCTACGGCACAAATCACCACCGGCGGCGCCTGCCATCTGGAACTGCCGCTTGTCGAAGAGCGGCTCCCTGACTTGGGCGACAAGGCCTTTGACTTTTTATTCATCGAAGATATCGGTAACCTGATTTGCCCGGCTTCACACGACTTGGGCGAACATCTTCGCATTGTAGTGCTTAGCACGACCGAAGGTGACGACAAACCAGGAAAATACCCCAAGGCCTTTCGCACCAGTGGCGTGACCGTGATCAGTAAGCTCGATCTTCTGCCGCACGTGCCGTTTTCAGTGCAGCGGGCAATCGACGACGCGGCACGAATTCAACCCGACATGCGGACGTTCCCACTGTGTGCGCTGACCGGCGACGGACTGACTGAGTGGTGTGACTTTCTTATCCAAGAGCGAGAGCAAGTCGTCGCAGATGCCAGTGATCCTCATCGGGCCCGTATCGAACACACAGCAAGATGAACGAAACGCACACGGCCTACCTCTCGAAGCAAACAACCACAGCCACGGCCGCGCGACGACTGGTGCTCTGTGGACACGTGCAAGGGTTGGGCGTGCGGCCGTGTACGTCCCGACTGGCCGAATCGCTTCAGCTTGCCGGTTCCGTGCGAAATGCTCCGGAGGGTGTAGTGATTGTCGTCGAAGGCGCGGCAGCGGACGTCGCTGCGTTCGAACGCCAGCTTCCCGGCGCGCTCCCCGACGATGCGGTGATCGAGTCACTACGATGCGAACCGGCACAACCGACGGGTGACTCGGAATTTGCGATTGTCACTGACGCTGGCGCGGGAGGCCTAGCGGCACCGATTCCACCGGATCGTGCGACGTGCGAGGCTTGTCTGGACGAACTGCGCGATACGGACAATCGCCGATATCGATACCCGCTGACAAGTTGCACGCTGTGCGGTCCGCGTTACAGTGTAATCTGCCGGATGCCCTATGAACGGGCGGACACGACCATGGTCGAGTTTCCGCTCTGTCCGCCTTGTCAGCATGAGTACGACTCCTGTGACGATCGGCGCTTTCACGCCCAAACCAATGCCTGCCCGCAGTGTGGTCCACGCGTATGGGAAAGTCGTGTGGGCGGCGAAGTTGGGCGGCAGGGTGACGAAGCGATAAACGAAGCCATGGAGGCAATTCGCCGGGGCGACATTGTGGCGCTCAAGGGTCTGGGGGGCTATCATCTGCTGGCCGACGCAACCAATGAGCAGGCCGTCGGGCGGTTGCGTCGCCGCAAAGGGCGGCCCGCCAAGCCGTTGGCCGTGTTGGTGCGTTCTCTTGCGGAGGCCCACGAGATCGCCCATATCGACGCCGAAGAAGCAGCGACCCTTGTGTCGCCGGCCAACCCGATCGTCTTACTCCGTGCCCGGCAGACTGCGACACTTAGCGATAGCGTGCATCCCGGGCTGTCCTGCTTGGGCGTGATGCTACCCACGACACCGCTCCATGCGCTGCTGTCCGACCGGTGCGAGCGCCCCTTGGTTTGTACGAGCGGCAATCACGACGGAGATCCGCTGGTTTACCGTGTTGCCGATGCCCACGAACAGTTGGCCGAGATCTGTGACATGTGGCTGCATCATGACCGCGCGATCGAGCGGCCGATCGACGACAGCGTGGTCCGCGTCATCGCCGGTCGTACGGTCACGTTTCGGCTTGCCCGTGGTCTTGCGCCGCTCAAACTCGACCTGCCACCTGCTAGACCTACGCTCGCCTTGGGCGGACATCTCAAATGTGCCCTGGCCTGGAGCAACGGCCATCAGGCAGTACTCGGGCCGCATGTCGGCGACATGGATACGCTTGCGACCCGTCAGCGGGCACTCGAGCAGATCGATGCATGGCAGCAGGTGTACTGCTTCGAACCGCAGACCGTACTACACGATGCCCATCCCGACTATTTCACGACGCGCTGGGCCGATGAATCGCCAATCTCGACGCGTTCGATTCAACATCATCACGCTCACGTTGTGGCCGGCATGTTGGAAAACGGTTGGTTGAATCGCACGGTACTGGGTGTCTCCTGGGACGGAACGGGTTACGGACCGGACGGCACGGTATGGGGCGGCGAGTTTCTCGTCTGCGATGCGGACAAGTACCGGCGGGTGGCACGGCTGCGTCCTTTTTCCCTGCCCGGCGGGGAACGGGCCGTTCGTCAACCTTGGCGATCGGCTGTGAGCGTGACGGCTGAGGCGCTCGGTGACGTTCGCGCGGCGTCGCTTCGGTTTGCCAGTGTTCCCGGAACCGACGTAACAGCAGTAGTGCGGCTTCGCGAGAAAAAGCAGATCGGCATGGTCACAACGAGTGCCGGACGCTTGTTCGACGCCGCGGCGTGTCTCATACTCGACGTCGCACAGGTAGCCTTTGAAGGCCAGGCCGCGATGATGCTCGAATCGATAGCCGATCCGCGCGCAACGGGTGCCTACTCAATGCGGCTCGTCCGTGCAGAGATCGATGAGTTGGATTGGCGGCCGATGTTCGACGAACTGATCACAGATCGGCAAAACGGCGTCGCTCCGGCGGTGATGGCCACACGGTTTCATCGGGGATTGGCCCAAGGCATTGTCGAAGTATGTCGCCGCTGGTCGCGGTTGCCAGTCGTACTGGCCGGTGGCGTGTTTCAGAATAAGTTTCTCACTGAGTTGGTGGTCCAGATGTTGCCCGACGAGGCTCAGCCGGTAGGGTTGCCGGGGATCATCCCACCCAACGACGGTGGATTGGCAGCAGGGCAATTGGCCACCGAATCTACATTGCGAACCATTTAACCGAGCGATAGAGTCATGTGTCTAGCAATTCCAGGACGTGTGGTTGAGTGGGTGGACCGCAACGAGCTATTCGCCCGATCGCGGGTGGAGTTCGGCGGAGTAAGTCGCGTAGTGAACATGCAATGTGTTCCCGAGGCGGCAGTCGACGACTTTGTGTTGGTGCACGCTGGTATCGCGATCAGCAGAATAGACCGCGACGAGGCGGAACGAATTCTCTCGTCGCTCAAAGAGTTGGATCTGGCCGAGGAGGAAGACAGTGTCGACGTAGCCGAAGAATGGACCGACCGATGAAGTATCTTGATGAATACCGCGACGCTCGACTGTGCGAAAAGCTACTCACACAGATTCGACAACGGGCAACACGCCGCTGGACGCTGATGGAGGTTTGCGGCGGACAGACTCACGGCCTGTTGCGATGGGGCATCGGAGACGAACTCGAAGGCGAGGTCGATCTGATCCACGGCCCTGGTTGCCCGGTGTGTGTGACGCCCTTGGAATCGATTGACTACGCCGTCGAGTTGGCTCGCCGCGACGACGTCTTGCTGACGAGCTTTGGCGACATGATGCGTGTGCCGGGCAGCCGAGCGTCGCTGTTGGCCGCCCGTAGCGAAGGCGGCAACGTGCGGATCGTCTACTCGCCGCTCGACGCGGTCAACATCGCCGCCAAACATCCGGAGAAGCAGGTGGTGTTCTTTGCCGTCGGTTTCGAGACGACGGCGCCAGCAGCAGCCCTGGCGGTTCGTCAGGCAGAGCGGCTAGGGTTGTTGAACTTCTCGCTGTTGGTCTCGCATGTACGTGTCCAACCGGCGATGGAACTGTTGGCCAACGACGAGTATTGCCGAGTGCAAGGGTTTCTGGCCGCGGGGCATGTCTGCACGGTGATCGGTTACGACGAGTTCCATGAGTTTGCTCGGACATACCGACTGCCTGTGGTGGTTACGGGTTTTGAACCGGTCGATCTGCTCTCAGGCATCTTGGGTTGCGTCGATCAACTCGAACGGGGCGAGGCCACGGTCGACAATCAATACAGCCGCAGCGTGCGAGCCGCTGGCAATCGAGAAGCGATACGTCTGATCGACGAAGTTTTTGAAGTGTGCGACCGGCCGTGGCGCGGATTCGGCACAGTCGCCCGCGGTGGAATATCACTGCGCCAGCAGTGGCGAGACTATGACGCAGCGATTCGTTTTCCTCGGGCAAGCTTACCGGTGGTCGAACCAGCCGAGTGCCGTAGCGGCGACGTGCTGGCCGGTCGGATCAAACCAACCGAGTGCGAAGCGTTCGGAGTGGGTTGCACCCCCGAGACGCCGCTGGGGGCGCCAATGGTTTCGACCGAGGGCGCCTGCGCAGCCTACTATCGCTATCGTGCCACTCGGAACTTGCAAGAAGAAGCGCGAGCAGCGCCATGAGCCAACAACCGCGAAGCTGGGCCTGTCCTGTTGTGAAGGACGAATCAGACCGCATCACGTTGGCGCACGGTGAAGGCCGTCGGGCGACTCGGCTGTTGATACGAGACGGTATCGTTCCGCCGCTTGACAACCCTCTGCTAAGAGCACTGGGAGACGCCACGTCGTTACCGCGAGTCGACGGACCGATCGTAATGACGACCGACAGTTTCGTCATCTCGCCGCTGTTTTTTCCGGGCGGCGACATCGGCTCGCTAGCCGTCAATGGAACTGTCAACGATCTGGCGGTCGCGGGGGCGCGACCGCGCTGGATCAGTCTCGCGATGATTATCGAAGAGGGGTTGCCGAGTGAAACGCTCAGCCACGTCGTCCGCAGCGTGGCCGAGGCGGCGCGGACGGCGGGGGTTGAAGTCGTAACGGGTGACACGAAGGTCGTGCCCCGCGGCGCGGCGGACAAGCTGTTCATCAACACGACCGGCATCGGCGAACTGGTGACGCCCGCACCACCGGGGCCCTCCGCCATACAGGCCGACGATGAACTGATCGTAAGCGGACCGATTGGTCAGCACGGTGTGGCGGTGATGGCCGTTCGCGACGAGCTGGGACTTGATCCCGTTCCGGAAAGTGATTGCGCGGCATTGGTGGAGGCGGTGGCAGCACTCCGGGCGGGCGATGTCCCGATTCGGGCGATGCGCGACGCGACCCGAGGTGGCGTAGCCGCCGTGTTGCACGAATGGGCCGAGGATTGTCAGTTGACCTTGAGCGTCGACGAGCCGAGCCTGCCGATCTCGCCGGAAGTGCGCGGCACGTGTGAGCTGTTGGGTATCGATCCGATCCACATGGCCAACGAGGGAACGATGCTGGTGGCGGTCGAACGTGGCTGGGGAGCTGCTGCGGTGGAGGTGCTGCGTAGCGAACCGGTTGCATCCGGGGCGACGCTGATCGGTCGCGCCGTCGACCGGCAACTCGTGCCGGTGCTCATTCGGAGAGAAAACGGACGCGAGTTTCCGCTTGACGAACCGACGGGAGCGATCTTGCCCCGGATCTGCTGAATCGGGGCGGGAGATTCTTCGCTGTGAAATGCAGTGGTCCTCGGTTAGAACTCGTACCTGACCATCCAGTCGACAACGACAGCTTTTCCCGGCGCCGTGGGGCCGAGTTCGTCGGCCGGTAAGCCGAGGCCGAGCCGCTTTTCTTGATACAAAGTCTTCCAGTACGTCACTTCAATACCTGTGCTGAGCGTTCTAGTAACGTTCAGCAGGAAATTGGCAAAGATGAACTGGTTGTAAGTACGACCGAATAGGAAATCGTCGTTATCGGGGTCGTCGACCCCGTAGCCGAAGTGGAGTTTGACGCAGTCTGACCAATCATAGCGCAAATCGGCCCAGCCTCCGATGGAATCGATCGTATTTCGCGTGCAGGGACAGACGCCCTGACCGATGCCGCCGAGGAAGGGACTGAGATTTCTGCCTCGAAAAAACTCCGCCTGCAGATGGGCACGCTTGCCGACGGGGACCGACAGGTCGACGTTGTAAGACCAAGTTTCAAGGCGCGTGTCGTCTTCCGGCGGCAGGCTTGGCGGCGGCGGTCCCACCGAGAGAAAGTCGAACCCCGTTTCACCGATGTGTCCGGAGACCCCGAGTGTGGCCGCTCGCGCGCCGGCCTGTGGATTTAGCGTTAAGGCGGCGCGGGCTTCAACGACTGGCCAGTTGCTCGACTCGCGGACCACTCCTGGTTCCGCAGGAAAGTCTGGGATGATGTCCTGATTGACAGAGGTTTGCAGGGTCCACAACAGGTCTTCGCTGTGAGACCCCGACCTCTCATACCTGAACTGTGCACGGCGAAAGCCAATATTGCCGCCCAGCCAGCCGACCGAGTAGTTGAGCGTTCTTGGCATCAAAGGAGAGATCACGTCCCAGTGCTGACCTACCAGGATTCGCTGTCTAGAATTCTTTGCTTCCCAGTATGCATGACGAAGCAACACTTCGGCTCGATTCTCAATGACGAATTCGCCTTGAAAGTCTATCTCAAGCCGTCCGCCCGTCTGCATTCCGCCATCCAATGGAATCTTAGGCCCCGCGGCATTGAAGCCGAAACGACTTCGGCGCGCGTCGATGGTAAATGCGTCTTCCCCGTGGACCTCTTCTGAAAAGACAAAGAATGTGAATGCACCCGGATTGGTCCGTTCCGAAGCGTAAATCATGTCGGCCCAAAAAGAGCCATAAGGGACGATGCGAAAGCGGTCCTTTTTCCAACCCTCACCCGAGCCAAAATCGATGGCATAGGTAGCAGGCACGACCTCTGTCGCCGTCGCGTCGTCGAGTATGTCATCGAGCGTGTCGTCGTGTGCACGCACCTCACCCTGGAAAGCGAATATTGTTGCGAGGCAACAGAGGGCTACCATCGAGGCTTGCAGCATGATTCTAGGATTTCTCACTGAGATTTCATCGACAAGGACTAGGCCTCACATCATGCAATCAATTCTAGAAGAATCAGCCCGGTTTACGTCAGTCAGCGTATCTTGCTCCTATTCACACAATCATGGCATGCCAGCTGATATCAGTTGCTATTCCTGGTTCACACCGCGGCATTTAGACAAACTGGAGTGCAATCGTTCCTTTCTTCGTGGAGCACTGACTCCCGAGGATGGGTAGCAAACCACAATTCCCGGACTCGGCAGCTTGAGGTTCCGTCGGCTGTCCATTTGCAACGTTTGTTTCAACGACCGCAGATCGAGTTCGGCATTCCAACGTGCTCGATAGAATTCTGCGAGATCGTCTTTGGTGTACTTTTCGGCGTTAAGCAGCGTTGTCGCGATGATGATCGCCTTACTGCGAAAGCCAGCTTGCTCGATGTGAATACGACATTCTCGGATTGTTAGGAATTCTAGTAGTTACTTGTTCAGTTGCCAGCTCAGCGAGCGAATCAAAAATGGTTTGGGCCAACGGACGATATGGTCTCCTTTGCCAAGACGCTTGCCCCGCCGGAAGTCGGCCCGACGCATGACCGGCAGCTGAGAGACCGAGTCAACTCCACACTGCTTGAGCGTGAGCAGCTCTCTCCAAGTGCACATCAGTCGATCGGTAAACCGGAAGCGGTGGAAGGCCCCTGGGAACGCTACGCCGGCCTCGGCCTTCAGCTTCGCAAAGTCAACCCACAGCAGCCGTTCGTTATGCGGCCAGGTGATTACCAGCGGCTCGAACCCGACGATGGCCATCAAGTGGTCGAGAACGATGTTATTCAGCTCGACCCGAGCGTCTCGCTTGCCCTAGGTTTCTTCAGCCGGGATAAACGCAATGCCAGACGACTGAGCAAGTCGTGGAAGTATTGAAATATGTCGTGCATGGATAAGAGCCTATCCCAGAAAATGGGGGGAAGGTCAGCATAGGGCCGCTGTTCTTCTGGAGTGAGGCCACATTTTGGCCGTCCAATTCTCGCTTTTCGCACACCCTCCAATTCTTCAGCAACTCGTATGTTCTTCAGCTGAGACTTGAACATCCCAGCTTGGCCATAAACTACGCTACAATAATTAGATTCATGAGCCAATCTCTCTAAGGACCTTCTTTGGCGCCGACCGTGCTTTCGCCTACCGGAACGCTTTGGCAATCAAGAGGTGATTTAATTACCCTCGGCAACACACGGTGTTGCACTGCATGTGCGGAACTGCACTAAGGACGTGTGCGGAACAGCACTACGATCACTGGACAGGGAAGCACTGCAGAGTAAGAGCGCATATCATTTGGCCTGTTTTCCCACAGGCGATGCTCGACAAGATCCAGTATTGTCAATGGTATGTAATTTGCCGCTAGTGCGTCGTGGAGCTCGGTTTCCGAGCCCAGCAGATGACAGGGTGCCATGTTCGTTCCGTCTCCGGAACCAAGAAGAGGCGGTATGTGCTGAAAGGGCGGGCTGATGAACGCGGCTAACAATCACGAAGCCGAATCGGTGACACGTAGTATCGCGCGGTGGGGTAGCGCCGCGGCGGCTATCATTTTCGGCACCGCCTTGGTCACCGACAAAGCGCTGTCATGGGATGTCGTTTCTGGGCAATGGATCCATATCGGGATTCTCGCGGCCATTTTCGCCATTTTCATGGGCTATGCCCTGGCTTGGGCGAAACGGTTCGAGGTACTTGGAAGCGTGATAGCCCTCATTAGTATGTTGGCTGTCTATGCCATCATCCTGGCAACTAGAAATGTGCCACCCAACCCATTCTTCCTAGCGGTTGGAGCGCCAGCGGTGTTCCATCTTATAACGATTGTCCACGGAGCGAAAACAGAGCCATGGACAGCACGGCTCGACCGATTACTCCTTAACCAGTGAGTGGTCTCTAAGCATGACTAGTCAGGTGCGTCTCTTTTTTGGAGGTACCGATCATGAACATTACAAGAATGACGATGATCTTGGCAGTCGTCGCGCTGCTGACAGTTCCGGCATGGGGCGACTGGGACCTCGGGGACGGCCACAAGATGCACTATCCCCAACTGCCAGATCCCTTTGGTTGGGACGTGGACGCGACCATCGGTTGGATTGCGGATGACTGGCAGTGCAGCGACTCTGGTCCGGTCAGTGACATCCACTTCTGGACGTCTTGGGAAGGGGACGCGGGTGCTGGGCAGTTAAGCCTGGTCTGGGTACAAGTTTTTGACAACGTCCCAGATCCTGACGGCGAAGGACCCGGCTACAGTCAGCCCGGTGAGGAATTGCTGTTTGATCGGATTTTCCAACCATCTGAGTTCACCATTCGTCAGCCTCCCTTAACCGGCGACCAGGGCTGGTTCAGGCCCTACCCGCCGGCGGCGTTCGCGAGAGTCTCGGATCATGACCTGTACTACCAGGTCAACATAACCGATATCTTCGATCCGTTCGTGCAGGAGAAGGACGAGATTTATTGGCTCGCGATTCATTTGGTGCCTGAAGTCTCCGACACTTTCGCGGGCTGGAAAACCTCGGCTAATCACTTTGAAGATGACGCCGTATTCCTGGACGAGTCCGGTGCTTCAGCGGTTTGGAGAGAACTGCGTGATCCAATCAACACACAGCTTTCATTGGACATGGCGTTCGTGATCACGATCCCCGAGCCTCCTATAACGGGGCTTCTTGTGATGGGCTTCGTGGGGGTATTGGTTTCCAGACGACGGTCACACTAAGCACGAACCTTAGCGAGGAGGAATTACAGATCGTAAGCCCTCAAGAAACTGTTCCGTGACTCAGCAATACCAGCAACGTTTCATGTTGGCCAATTTAAGAAACATGAGATTCTGATTGAGCTGGATCATGCAAGAAAGTGAATTTCTTGCCAGCGGCACTGCACAGTTGCCTCTCCATTGCCATGCACATCCTGGCTAGGCAACATAGGGGGCCGCTCTCACCTACCGAGGCTGAACATAGGGAGGTTTGCCATGATCGCTACCCGAAACGACACGGAAGACAACAGAGACCGCTGCACGCCCGCAGACGTGGATTTGTCTTGGCTCGAAGTGGAGTCGTACGAGAAGATGCCCAAACGCAAAGACGCTCCTTCCCCAACGCATGTCAACACCACTCGCAATCGCGGCTGGCATCGCGTGTGGGCAACGTACCGTTTCCGCCGCGCCCAGCGGGCCGTCGGCGGACTGTGCCAGCGTGGCCGGCGCCGGCATAAAAGTGCCATGTGGTGAATAACCATCACACACTTCAGTTAGAGCAGAAGCGACCGGGTGCACGACCGCAAGAGATACAAGTCAACACGACTCTAGACTATCAATTTGACACGTGTTTGTTATCGATCACCTCTGGCGCGACCGTTCAGCCAGCTTTTGTGAGACTACCCGGACCCCTATTTTCCAGTGGGACCGGCAAGATATTTCACGATCAGACTACGACACTTGGCCGATATCGTTGCCTAAGCCCTCTGGCACTAGGTTTGCACTGAAACTCACATGACAAAAAACAACACTCTAGAACACTAGAGGTGCAAGCCATGAATATAGACGAAGATTTTCAGGACTACTTGCTGGAACTCCGAAAACGTGTTTGTAGTCACTGTATCGAACGCCTGCCGAACTGCCCTCCATGCGCTCCGTACGGTAAAGCGTGCGGCATTGAGCAACACATCCCCGAGCTAGTCAATATCTGTCGAACGACGTCTAGTGTCCGAATCGACTCTTATATTCGGTAAGTACATGACGAGATATGCTCGACATGCGAGAACCGGGACAAGCCAATATGCCCGTGTCCACTCGACTACTTGTTGCAGTTGACTGTCGAGGCGGTGGAACTGGTTGACCAGTGCCGTGCCAACCAAGTGTCCATGCCGGGTCCCGAGTGCGGAAATAAAGAATCTAATCGCACAGCAACACGATTACCGTGAGTGTCTCAAGTGTGCTATTCCGCACACTTCCAGTGGCCCAGGAAAGCATCCCTCAGCATCCTTCACGGAGAGTCCGCAGATCAGCGATTGCGAGACGATGCTCTCAGCAAGTATTCTCATAAGCTGGGAGCGTCGCTTCCGCTGCAGCTTGCGAACTTCGCATTTATTAAAGTCGATGGCACGCGAATTGCGGCCGTTAGAGTTCCGGTTTGATTCTGTTCGACCTTTACCGTGATTCTTAAGCAAGACCATCAAAATATCCACGCACAAGTAACTGGAGTCCTCCGATGATTGAAGCAAAGAAGATCGAAATGCTGAAGCGAGTCGACTGTTTTCGCGATATTTCCTCTGAGCACCTCGAAGAGTTAGGCGAGATCTGCCAGGAAGTCGATTTCCGGGGGCAGACAACGATTTTTGAACAGTACCAATTAGCAAAAGACGTATACGTGATTGTGAGCGGGAAAGTTTCTCTGGCGATCTGCGATCAAAAGAATGCCTGTCGACAGATCTCCGTAGTTGGTGCGGGTGAGTTACTGGGGTGGTCGCCGCTAATGGGCCGGCCGCGGTTGTTCGACACTGCGCGCACACAGACACCGGTCAAGGCTTTTGTATTCGACGGCAGCGAGCTGCTGGAATACTGCAAGAGCCACAGTGAATTTGGTTTTGAGTTCATGCATCGGGCAGCGCAAGCGTTGGCCCAACGGCTGAGCGATACTACTCTCCGTCTCCTGGAATTAAAGGGCAGCCACCTGCCAGAGTTTGCGATTGAATCCGATTGAGCATAGTCCCCAACAGGTTAGCTGGTCCAGCAAATCCTACGAGAGTGGGGCAGGTCACGTTGCTGAAGATATACGACAATCCTAAGGTGAACTCGCTAACGGCGATTGTGTCACCGTGCTTCGCAGACATGGGAACCAGGGCGAGCGCGTGCTGGCAGTGTGGTTCGGGAAAGTGTACCCATAAAAAGTGGGTACATTTTTGACTGTCGCGAAGAGGCCGTCGACGTAAGTCCCTACGTAGTAAGCACGCCCGGCAGGACTCGAACCTGCAACCCCTGGTTCCGAAGACCAGTGCTCTATCCAATTGAGCTACGGACGCGTGGTGATTTGATTGCAGCTTAGGCGGTTACCCTCTCGGAAACAAGCGAATAGCCAGATGCTGTTCGAAGTATGAAGGGGGGTGAAGCTGAATTGGGGCAGTTTCTTGCTGAGACGGTGGCCGGGATTCGGCAAGATAACAGCTGGCAGCGTTACTGCACTACGCCATCCAGTTCATCAGCGCCAGCAGGCCGACCACGATGGCCATGAACGCCACGATCCAGATGCCAAATCGCAGTGCATGGTGCAGAATCGGACCAATCTGTTCTTGGCGTGTCGCAGCGCAGACCAAGCTGACGCTGACGATTAGCGGCAAGGCGTACCACATCGACATGGTCGCCAACAGCGGTATCAGCAGATTTGGTGCTAAGGATGCAAGCATGGTGGATCGCGCGGTGTAAGGTCGTTGGCTATTCGGAAAGTTGACGGCTACGCATTCTTATCGTTGTTTTTACAGGCGGAGGCTTTCTCAAGCCGGGTCTTTATTCTGTTTGTTTTTCTTGTCGTCGTGGGGAGCGATCACCAACGGCCCAGCAAAAGCGTCGCAGATAACCAACAGATTCAGCAAGCCGGCAATCACCGTGTAGACGGTCCCCAACTCGAAGTAAGGATGCAATTTGACATTCCACAGGGCCAGTTCGCTCGGCTGGATGGAGGTGTTCTTCGAAGCGTCTTCTAAGGGGACGTTGCCCGGACGGGGCGGAGCCATGAAACCGTTGTCAAACCACTCCTCACCCTTCCACATAGGTTCCTTGTGATTCTTCACTCGTACCGCTTGCAAATAGGCGGGCCAAGAGGCCAGTCCCACGCCTGCCTGACATCCGTACTGCCAGCGGTCCCAGAAGTTTCTGTCAAGAACACTCGTCGACGAGGCGTAGACGACCTTGCCGCCGCCCAGGTACAAGCCGTACAGAAACGTACCCAGGATGCAAACGAGAAACAGCAGTCCCTTGCCGGTGCGACCTTGATAGAGGTGGCCCAGACCAGGAACCAGCCAAGCCAACAGCGCCGCCAACCACGGCTGACCCAACTCGATTTCGATAGAGTCGTGTTGCCCGGCGGAATGCTCTGCCGTGGGGATCGTGGTCGTTACCATGGATCGGCTTTTATTCATGGGAGGGGATTCTTGCCTGACAGCAGAGCAGCAGGCCGAGCGGTTTATTCTAGCGCCAATGGTTGGAAATTCCCAGAGCAGACCAGGACCGCAAATCGCGTTGTTTCGGGAGTAAGACTGTAGCTGGAAGGAAACTTGCCTCAGGAACCCGATGGCGGGGCACCCATAGCTTCTCAAGGCAATTCGTCCAGCGGCTGCCGATCTTGAGACTATTTTACGCTTTGTAGCACCATCACGGCGCCTACCAGCGCGGCCAGGATTCCCACGACAATGATCGACAGCTGCCAGTAGGAAGTCCGCCGGGCCAGGACGGGGTTGGTCTGCAACCGCTTGGTCAAATTGGGCCCCGGTTGCCCGCTGCTGCTCTGCGGTTCTTCCTGCTCCATCGCGTCTGGCTGCTGGATGTCATGGTCAGGCAGGTTGCCCGAGAGCAGTTCTTCCAGACGTTCCGCCACGACCGTCGCCGATTCGGGCCGATCTTTGGGACGCTTTTCCAACAATGCGTCAACCAAATCGGCCAACGCCTTGGGGCAATCGTTCAGCAAAACGTCGAGACGCGGCGGTACGGACTCCAAATGGTGATCAAACACGGTCGCAAAGTCGGGCCCGTCAAACGGCACGTGGCCAGCTAGCATCTCAAACAGAATGCATCCCAGCGCGTAGAGATCGAGCCGACCGTCGATCTCCGCCTGGGCGGTTATCTGTTCCGGCGGCATGTAATACCAGGTTCCTACGGTATGCCCCGAGGCGGTCAGCCGCGAGCCTTCCAGGTCACGAGCCAGGCCGAGATCGCCCAGTTTGACCATGCCATCTTCAGAAAGATACAAATTGGCTGGTTTCAGATCACGATGGATACAGCCTCGCTGATGCGCGTGAGCCAATGCCCAGGCCACCTGCAACGTTACCTCGGCCGACTCTCGCCACGGCAAGCGGGCGCGATCAGCAAGCACTTGTTTGAGCGTTCCACACTCCACCAGTTCCATCGCACAATAAATGGTTCCCTCGTGCAAACCGGCCTCAAAATGGCGGACGATATTCTCGTGCTCCAGCCGCTGCAGAAGCGCCACTTCACGGACGAACCGATTCTGCGCATCGGGTTCCAATTCCTTCGATTCATGGAGGAATTTCAGGGCGACCCGCTGGCCCGTTTCCTGGTGCGTCGCTTCGTACACGGCGCCGAAGCTCCCCTGCCCCAGGCAGGTGCCCAACTGGTACGGTCCGATGCAATCGTCGCTGTCCATTGCTTTTCCTACGCATGTTCAGGGGGCTCACCCACCAAAAGGCGGCCCGATTTCGCCGACCTATTGTAGCACGGCCCGTGGGTATTTCGTACGGACCAGCCCTGGTGACTCGGGGCCGTTGGTGACGGTCCTGAGAGGTGGTTTCCAGCCCGTTGTAGGGAGGGTCTGAGCCTGGTAAATTACGGTCTTCAAGAGCTTCTGGGGCGATCAGCAAGATCGAGGCTAGGGGCTTCTTAAGCTCTAATATGTACTGCCGCGAAAGGACGCCCACGTGTCAACCGACTCGTCCGGTCCCACAGGTCCCCCGAATCCCGATGATCAGCAGGCAGAAGCGATCGCAGCGCGATTGATTGATCTGCCGATTGAAGATGAGCTCAAGGACAGCTATCTGACCTACGCGATGAGCGTCATCGTCAGCCGGGCGCTGCCCGACGCGCGCGACGGTCTGAAGCCCTCGCAGCGGCGGATTTTGGTTGCCATGAACGACCTGAATCTGACGCCCGGTGCGTCGCGGGTCAAATGTGCAAAAATCTCCGGCGACACCAGCGGCAACTACCATCCGCATGGCGAAAGCGTCATCTATCCTACCCTGGTTCGCATGGCCCAAGAGTGGAACATGCGGCATGTGTTGATCGACAAGCAGGGCAATTTCGGCTCGATTGCCGGCTTGCCCCCCGCTGCGATGCGATACACCGAAGCACGGATGTCGCCCTTCGCCGCGCTGATGCTCGAAGATCTTAAGCTCGACACGGTCGACTTCGTTCCCACTTACGACGAACGCCACACCGAGCCGACCGTTTTGCCGGCCAAGTTTCCTGCGCTGTTGGTCAACGGCTCCGGCGGCATCGCGGTGGGGATGGCCACCTCGATCTTGCCGCACAACCTGGGCGAAGTTTGCCAGGGTGTGATCGCCCTGATCGAAAACCCAGACATTAGCGTTCCCGAGTTGATGCAGCACATCCCGGGACCTGATTTTCCCACCGGCGGCATTATCTGTGGACGAACGGGCGTGTTGCGAGGCTATCAAACGGGCCGCAGCACCATCGTCGTGAGGGCCCGAACCAGCATCGAGACGGTCGGCAAGAAAACCCGCATCATCATCCACGAAATTCCATTTCAGCAAGCCCGCGACCGGGTTGAAGAGCGAATCGCCCAGCTCGCCAGCGACGGCAAAATCCCGGGCATCGCCGCCACGCGCAACGAAAGCGATCTGAAAGAGCCGGTCCGATTGATCCTGGAGCTGCGTCGCGACGCCGATCCCGACGTCGTGCTCAATCAGCTCTACAAATACTCGCCGCTACAAGATTCGTTTTCGATGATCTCGTTAGCTCTGATCGACGGCAAGCCTCGGGTGTTGTCGCTCAAGGAACTGCTACAGGAATTTCTGCGACACCGCGTGGTGGTCATCCGTCGCAGAACGCAGTTCCTGTTGGCCAAGGCCCGCAAGCGCAAGCACACGGTCCAGGGCTTGCTGCTGGCCCATGCCAATATCGACGAAGTGATCCGCGTGATCCGTGCCTCGAAGACTCAACCCGAGGCCAAGCAAGCGCTGATGCAAATCAAAACGCCCGGCGCAATTCTGAAGCGGGCTTTGGGCGATGAAGGTTATACACAGTTTCAAGAAGAGCGCGGCGTGGCCCAGGAGTATTCGCTCACCCCGGTCCAGGCTGACGCGATCTTGAAAATGACGCTTGGCCAGTTGGTCAACCTCGAACAAGAAAAACTGGCTGACGAACACAGCAAGCTGCTCGAAGAAATCAAAGAATACAATGCGATCTTGGGCGATCAGGAAAGAATCTACGCGATCATCCGAGATGATTGTCAGCAGTTGATTCACAAGCATGGCGAGCCGCGCCGTACCGAGATCAGTGATGAGGAACTCGGCAACGTCGATCTGGAAGACCTGATCGAAGAAGAAACGATGGTCGTTTCGATCAGTCACAACGGCTACATCAAGCGGACCCCAGCGAGCGTCTATCGAGCCCAGCGCCGCGGCGGCAAGGGGATCAAGGGTGCCAAGGTCGACCAGGACGACCCGGTCGAACACCTGTTCGTGACCAGTACGCACGACTACCTGTTGTTCTTCACTAACAAAGGCAAAGTCTACTGGCAAAAGGTTTACAACCTGCCGCAGCTCTCCCGCGACAGCAAGGGTCGGGCGGTGGTCAATCTGCTGAACCTGAGTGAGGGCGAGCAGATTGCCGACTGCCGATCGATCCGCGACTTCGATCTGCCCGACCATTCGCTGATGATGGCCACTCGCAAAGGCCTGGTGAAGAAAACGGCTTTGAAAGCTTACAGCCGGCCGATGAAGACCGGCATCATCGCCATCAAGCTCAAGGAAGACGACGAGCTGGTCGACGTGGTGGTAACCAAGCCGGGCGACGAGCTGGTGCTCGCCACCGCCAGCGGCATGGCCATCCGATTCAGCGAGGCCGACGCCCGGCCGATGGGCCGCAACACCAGTGGCGTAAAGGGCATCAATCTCTCTAAGACCGACGAGCTAGTTGGCATGGTGGTCACCGATCCTGATGCTACGTTGCTCACCGCCTGCAGCCTCGGTTTTGGCAAGCGTACCCCGTTTGGACTCAACGCCGCGGATGTCGACGACGCCAGCGAAGACGAGACCAGCTCGTCATTTCGCTATCGTACGCAGAACCGTGGCGGCAAGGGCTTGCGCGACATCAAAACGACCGACCGCAATGGCTCGGTGATCGGCGTGGTAAGCGTCGACGACACCGACGAACTGTTGATGATGACCGCTCGGGGAAAGATCCAGCGCGTCAAGGCGAGCGATCTGAACACCATCGGCCGCAACACGCAGGGCGTGCGGATCATGTCGCTTGACGAAGACGACACCCTGGCCGCGGTCGTTCGCGTACCGAAGGACGAAAACGGCGGCGAATAGTTCTCTCCCTCAATAGGGCCCTCAGTCGTACACTGCGATCGGGCCTGTTGAAACTCGCTCGCGCACCAAGCGGTAAATTTCCCGATCCCGCTGAGAAGATCGACCATGTCAGACCCCTATTTCCAACAACTCTTCGCCGACCGGATTGGTGGGGCCGAGTATGGCAAGGGCTCGGCGATCTACAAGTTTGAAAAAATCAAACGGGCTAAGCGCCAGGCATTGGCCGAGCATCCCGAGCGTACTCTGCTCGATTTCGGCATCGGCGAGAACGACGGCGTTGCTGATCCGCGGGTGCTGGCCACCATGGCCGAGGAAATTTGCAAGCCGGTAAATCGGGGCTATGCCGACAATGGCATTGTTGAATTCAAGCAGGCGGTCAAGCGGTTCATGCGGCGGGAGTATGGCGTGGAGCTCGACGCCGCGACCGAGAGCAACCACTGCATTGGTTCCAAAACGGCTCTGGCGATGTTGCCCGCGACGCTGATCAACCCGGGCGACATCACGCTGATGACGGTCCCCGGCTATCCGGTCGCCGGAACGCACACCAGCTACTACGGTGGCGTGGTTTACAACTTACCGCTGCTGGCCGAAAACCATTTTCTGCCCGACTTGGAAGCCATTCCCGTCGACGTTCGGGCTAAGGCCAAGCTGCTCGTGCTTTGCTATCCCAATAGCCCGACCGGTCGAACGGCTCCCCGCGAGTTTTACCAACAGGTGATCCAATTCGCCCAACAGAACCAAGTGGTCGTCGTGCAAGACGCGGCCCACGGTCTGCTTTCGTTCGACCAACCTCCCAGCAGTTTCTTGGCCGAGCCAGGCGCCAAGGAAGTGGGCGTCGAAGTCCACTCAATGTCCAAGGGATTCGACATGATCGGCTGGCGGATCGGTTGGGTCTGCGGGCACGAGCGGTTGGTTAGCGCCTTTGCCGACGTGAAAGACAACAACGACTCAGGCCAATTCATCGCCATTCAAAAGGCAGCCATCGCGGCACTGGACGACGAATCGATACCCCGTCGGATTCACGCCAAGTACCGCCGCCGACTAGAAAAGCTGGTCGCGATGCTCGGCCGTTGCGGCTTCCAATGCAAAATGCCGGGAGGCACTTATTTTCTTTACACACCAGCGCCCACCGGATTGAAAGGTGGCCTGAAGTTTGAAAACGCCGAGTCTGCCAGCCAGTATCTGATCACCGAGCAATCGATCTGCACCGTTCCCTGGGACGACGCCGGGGCGTTCCTCCGCTTCTCGGTCACGTACGAAGCTGCCGACGAAGCCGCCGAAGAAGCACTCATGAAAGAGACCGAGTCGCGACTGAAGGACATCCAACCGCAGTTCTAAGCCGGATTTCTCACCACAAAGGGCCAAAGGACACGAAGAGACGAAAAACGCCTCGATTTCCTCACTTATTGGGGTACGGCTTCTCCGTCAACTAGGAGCACACGGTGACACCTCTTGTTTTGCATCGCGCTGCTCTCGGGTGTTGCTTTGTGAACATAGTGCCCTTTGTGTTTAATCCTGCTGGGAAAGCGGACTAAGTGTTGTCAGAAAACCCTGAGCCGAGTTTTGCGCGCCAAGTAGGGGTCCCATATTTTCGTGCAAAATTCACCTATTCTGCGCGGAACTCCATCGCTCTGGCTCTGCAATCACAGTCTCGCGAGTGTGGCAGTCCGCGCAAAAAGGCGCGAATTTACGTTTCCCAATGCGAATTTACGCGCCTTTTTCTGGCCAGTGAAGCGGCCATCGTTTTTCAAATTGTCAAAGAACGGCGCACCTGCGCGTACGCCGATTATCGACAATCGTATTGAAAACGCGAGGACGTTATTTGGCCATCTGTGAAGAAGCGGCTGTCAGCAGTCAGCTGCCTGGAGGTTGAAGAGTACCTCGCGGAGCATCTGTGCACTCCTGAGAGAGCAGTACAGGCTAGAAACATGCGGATATAGATCTCGCCCCCCAGGAGCTGGTATCGGTGCCGGCGGACTTGTTTAGTCTTGCTGAACTTCACTAAGACTTTGTCGATCGTTTTCTCCAGGCATTCTCGCATCGTCTTGAAATCCGACCTCACCAGGGATTGCTGCAGCCTTGCGAATAAAGTAAGTGCTGCCTCAAACTTTTGATTTGTCTCTCTGAGTCCTAGCTTCTTGGGAACAATAGCTTGAGACAGTTCGTGCTTCAGCCGTTTCTGCCGCTCTCGCTGGGGCCGAATCCGTTGCTGAACCACACTACGCCCGCTTGCGGCGACGGGTGCCTATGCCTAACAGGCTCACCGCGATTAGCGCTAAGCTCGAAGGCTCGGGCACCGCACTCGTCTCGGCAATCGCACCGACTTCGATCACCTTGCCCGTCAGAAGCGACCCATCAGAGGTTAGGTATGAAAACTGCAAATCTTGAGTGCCTCCATTGTAGAGATCTCCCAGGCCGATCGACGCCCCTGCATCGATAGTACTGTTCCCCTCTAGAAAATATTCCAGCAGGGTATTCGCATCGACGCTTCCCGCTTCCTCCCAACCCGTGCTACTTTCGCCATAGTTGGTTTCCCAAGCGGCCAGTTCCTCTGGGGTGCCACCATCGATTTGCCACTTTAAGAAATCTTCTCCGTCCACGGTGCCGTTGCCATCGAAGTCGCCATCGATAGCTGCAAAATTTTGATCGTCAAGGCTGCTCCAACCAACTGGATCGAGCGAACCATCATCGCTGGTAATCTGATAGGAGTTGATTTCTACGGCTTCGAGGGGATCACCCTTCAATGTAGCCAAGCCCGAGACCGTGTTGACCTCCAGACTCAGACTGGGGGGGGTGCCGATTCGAACTTCAAAATTGTCGAAGAGGGTGTCGTTTGCAGAGTTAGCATTCAACGCGATGTAATTCTCGTTGGTCCCGCTCCAAGCAGTCGAACCGGTCGTAATCGAAACTCCGTCGAGAAAGACCTCGTAGTTGACCGCAGTTGCGGTGTTCAGGTCAGCGAAAGTAAACGTTGCAGACATCGTATCGGGGCGAGAGGCGGTGAACTGGTGGTTACCTTGCCATACACCGTTGTGATAGACAATGATGCCTTTGGTGGCGCCAATATCGTCGTAGCCGATGTAAAAATCCGACACCAGATTTACTGTGGCATTGGTGGTCTGGCCCTGAATCTCCGCCAGCGACTGTCCGATACTGATGCCCGCTTTGCGCCAATCTCCAGCCGTATCCTGATCGTTGATGTCCACACTGACCGTTAATTCTCCAGCGGTTGTGATGGCGGAATCGATGAAGTTGTGGTCGACATAGGCGTACCCACCATCCAATCCGGTAGCACCTGGAAACCACTGGTTGATCCGCAATTGACTGTTCAAAATATCAACAACAGGAGGAGTAATACCAATAATCTGTTCGCCCCAATCTAACGCACCCAGAGTTCCCGACTTGCCGGTAGTCGAGGCATTCAGGTCGGCGTTGTTGGCTCGGTTAAACGTATCGCTGAATAACACTTCGAGTGCATTGGCCGAGGTTGCCGTGAATACTACGGTTGTCATCGCCAGCATGGCAAAGCTTAATGCGGTTCTGGAGAGATATCTTGTATTCATTAGTTTCTCCGGTTGAGTATTGTAGAGCGTTGTTAAGTGAATATCGTCGAGAAGGGTTGGCAGCAGGAGGAGTGTACTCCGCTTGGAGCGTCTCCCCTGTGCATGCCAAAACTTAACCGGACCTTTTCTTACGCCACGTTCCCAACCCTGCTGCGCCAGCGGCTAGTAACATGATCGAGCTTGGCTCTGGAACTGCCGCAGCGGCAACCATGGCCGCGAAGGATCCCCCACCGTTCTCTGCTTCGTAGGCCGCTCGAAATATCTGAAAGTCACGGATGTCGTTGAGTCCATCGTGGGTGATATCGCCCAGGCCATACGCATCTTCCCGTGTCATTGCAGACAGATCCGCCCCACCGTTGTTCCGAAAATCTACCCAGTCGTCGGCGTCGACATCGCCGTCACGGTCGATATCGCCGGGCAGATCAACCGTGGTCAGGTCCGGCGTTGAAGGCGCGCCGGGCGTATCGTTGTAACCAAAGCCGTGGATTAGGTAATTGGCGTCAACCGAACTGAGTGCTATCCAACCGTAGTGGGTTTGCTCGGAAAGAGTGAATTGAAGACCTAAGATGGCGTTAGAAGCTGTCGGATACTTAAAATAGTATTCGTTTGCGGAATTGCCGAAGAAGCTATAACTACCATAGCGGGCAGCAAAATTCAGGCCAGCGGAGATAGGTCCGCTGGTGTGTGGCAGAGGGTTGACTGAAAGATATGCACCAACGTAAGTACCACATGAATAGCAAGTAGCAGGATTCGCAAACGCACCGTAGTAATCGTTGAGGGGTGCGTAGAACCAAGCCTGGTTGATCAGGAATTCCCCCTCACTCGAGTTGCCCCAACCGGAGTCTAATTGGGAGTATCCAATCGATTGAGTTGGAAGATTGAGGAAGACCGCGTTGATGTTAGATGTTTGAATGTCGAGAATATCATGCACGATATCTGCGGCGTTAGCAGTTCGACTCTGCGTCGTCATAACGGTGGCCGCGGCAGCAGCCGAGTAGGCGGCGAGTCGCTTTGCACGTTTCTGGAGTTTCTTGGCTCGTTGTTTGGAATTTTTCTTGGAGGTCTTCATTATTCTCAACTCCCGAAATTGTAAAGTGCTGAAAGGCTTGTTCGCCCTCGAGCGTCGTGGCCAGCGGAAAAGTCGGCCCAGGATGTTCAAATCCATCTTGTCCGGGATATCCCGTTTGAAATTGTCTGGAACCATCCCAGGCTCGAAATGTTGCCTATTGTAGCAGCTTGCTCCCCGTTCGGTGCCTAGCGAATAGTGATTTCTAGAATCAGCATCTCGAAGGTGCACTCTTGGAGATTGGTGGACTGTTTGATGAAACCTGCCGTAACTCGTTATGCATAAACAGCTTATCGGAACGTTTCCAATGGAGTCCTTCGCTGAGATACAAAAAACGCTTCCCGACGTCCGGTGGATTCTAATTTCCCGCTGAGCTATCGTGCATCGATTCCCCACCGTTCACACATCTAAATCTCGTAAGAAGAAATCATGTCTGATTCCTCTCGCCTTGCCAAACGCGTCCTGTTGATCGGTTGGGACGCCGCCGACTGGCAGCTGATTGACAAGTACATGGCCGAGGGGGCGATGCCCCACATGAAGCAATTCTTGGAGCGAGGCTCCCGTGGCAATCTGGCAACGCTTAAGCCTATTTTGAGCCCCATGCTGTGGAATTCCATCGGCACCGGCAAGCGGCCTTACAAGCATGGGATTCATGGTTTCACCGAACCGATGCCCGATGGCAAGGGTGTGCGGCCTTCGTCGAGCACCACCCGCAAATGCAAAGCGATCTGGAACATTTTGACGCAGGAGGGGATGACCGCCAACGTGGTGAGCTGGTTCGTCGGCCATCCCGCCGAGCCGATTAACGGTATCTGCGTCTCGGAGATGTTCGCGAAGGTCGGGATCGATAAGAAAAACCCCAATTCGACCGCCCTCCCTGAATTAGCGCCGGAATGTATCCATCCCGAATCGCTCCGCGAGGCGATGTCGGAGTTGCGCCTCCACCCTGGTGAACTAACGGAGGAAGAGATTCTCCTGTTCATCCCTAACGCCGCCAAAATCGATCAGTCGAAGGACCGGCGGCTGACCATGTTTGCCAAGCTCTTTGCAGAGATGGTCAGCGTGCACAACGCCGCCACTTTCGTCATGGAGCAAAACGACTGGGATTTCATGGGGGTCTATTACGATTCCATCGACCATTTTGGTCACGGCTTCATGGAATATCACCCGCCCAAGATGGCGAACGTCAAGGACGAAGATTTTGAAATCTACCAGGACGTGATCGCCGGCTGCTATAGGTTTCACGATTTGATCCTCGGTCGTCTGATGCACCTGGCGGGTGAGGACACGACGATCCTCCTCTGTTCGGATCACGGATACCGCAGCGACCACCTTCGCCCGGTGGAAACACCGAAAGAGCCAGCCGGGCCAGCGGCCTGGCATCGCGATCAAGGCATCGTCGCAATGGCCGGGCCGGGCATCAAACGGGGAGAACAGATCTATGGCGCCAATTTGCTCGACATCACACCAACCATACTCAATCTGCTAGGCCTTCCCGTAGCCGAAGACATGGACGGCAAGCCTTTGCTACACGCCTTCGACGACGACTGGTTGGAGCTTCCGACTCCCATCCCCAGTTGGGAAGATGTGGAGGGCGAGGCGGGAATGCACTCCAAGGACAGACAAGAGGATCCTTTCGCAGCGCGCGAGGCACTTCGCCAGCTTGTGGAG
>Ga0315336_1002447_pt1 | contig 28302 bp, 17 predicted proteins | sample ASW5metaG_FD_204512 | JGI IMG/M metagenome (GOLD analysis project Ga0315336, IMG submission 204512) | Ammonia-oxidizing marine archaeal communities from Monterey Bay, California, United States - ASW #5 | ecosystem: Environmental > Aquatic > Marine > Intertidal zone | place: USA: California... | reverse complement strand
ATATGGCACCAGATCGGAGCGCCAGGCGTCGAAGGCTTTACCCAGCGACGTCGCGCGCGAGGGATCGGCCATGGGGGCCAGCTCGAGGGGATCCGCACTCACATCGAAGACCTCGGCCTGTCCGTCACAGGCCCTCAGAAGTTTGTGATCTCCCTCGTAGGCCACGTCGTAGGTCCGCAACCACGGCGTGACATCGTGGTCTGGCCAGCGAGCCTTGACGTTCTTCATCTGGCTCGCAAAAGGGTCGAGCATCTCGCTGTAGACGATTGGATCGTACTCGCGATTGCGCAGGGATTTCGAGCGAATTCCCGGGTTGTCTGGCACCTGAACACCCGCGGCGTCAAGCACGGTCGCAAACAGGTCGATGGTCGAGACGCGATCGGGAATACGCACCCCCTCGGACTGGCCCGGCCAGCGAATCACCAGGGGCACGTGAAGGAGCGCGTCGTACATCGACCAGCGATGCTCCAACAATTGGTGTTCGCCGAGTGACTCGCCGTGATCGGAGACGATGATCACCAGCGTGTCATGGAGAATCCCCCGTTCCTCCAGATCGTCGAGCAAGTTCCCAGTCGCGTTGTCCAGATCGATCAACGTCGCGTCATAGACGCCGTTGATCGCGATGAGTTCGTCCGCCGAGTACGTGTTCTTGCCGACGATGAACGCATTCGACGCCGCCAGCGACGCGTCCGTGGCCAGGCCGAGCTCCACGCTGGCGCCATTCATCACCTTGTGCCGGGCCGCCTCGGTCGGAACCCGAGGTGTGTGGGCCTCCATCATGTTCAGGTACGCGAACCAGGGCTTTTCGCTCTGCCGCTTGTCGACGAACTGAACCAGGGCCTTTCGCAGGACCGGAGCGGCGTCCTTGTAGATGGCCTTGGCCCACTTTTCGTCGGCGTTGCCCGCGAACTTTGGAGACATCTCCGTGCTGGCATCTCGAGGGAGAAGCTTGGCGGTCGTCGCCGCTTTGGCCGCGCGCGAGTAGCGGCCACTTCGCCCCTTCGCTCCCCGGGGAAACGTCGTCTCGAAGGTGTCGAATCCCTGGGCGAGATTGGACATTTGAGACGCGATCAAATTTGTGGAGACACCGAAGGTCTGGTAGCCCGAGCCGTTGAGGATCTCGGCGAGGGTCTCGTGGTGGCCGTCTAGCCACCGGTGCTTGGCGTTTGCACCGTGCGTGGTTCCCGGCAGCCCCGTGAATATCGCCGCGTGAGCTGGGAGGGTCCACATACCCGGGCTCGTGGCGCGCTCATAGACGGTCGCACGCTCGGCGAATTGGCCGAGGCGAGGCGTAGTCGGCTTGTCGTAGCCGTACAGGGACAGGTGATCGGCCCGCACGGTGTCCCATACGATGAAGAGCACGTTGGGGCGCTCGTCGACGATGGGTTCCGCGGGGGCAGGTTCGGGCGGCACGACCGTCTCGGTCTCTCCACACCCGCACCCTGTGAGGAGCCACAGCACCAATGCTGCCTGCAATGTTCCTCCAAGGCCCCCCCGTACATAACCCACACATTTTGATGTAGGCTCACGGCCGCATCAGGAGTTTTCAATGTCTCGCGTACGTTTCTTCGTCCTTCTCCTCGGCCTCCTCGGTATCGGCACCAGCCTCGCTTGCGGCGGCATGGGCGACATCTCATTGCCCAGCGCCGAGCTGACCGACCCATGGAAGAGCATGGACCTCCCCATCGGTGATGGGACCGTCATCTTCTCCGACAAGTCGACCGTGACTGTGCAGTACAAGGGCAACAAGGTCGACGAAATGGGTAAGAAGTACACCAAAGCCATCGCATCCAAAGGCTGGAAGAAGCAGAACGAGTCCAAATCCGGTGACACCATCGCCGTCGTCTTCCAGCACAAGAAGAAGGGCAACTGCAGCCTCGCCGTCACGTCCGCCATGGGCAACACGATGGTCGCCGCGTCCATCACAAAGTAGGATCTTGCTGGCCGGGCCCGGTTAGGACCGGCCACCGATGAACTTCGTCCAGACCGAGTTCCTGTGGTTCATGGCGATCGTCTTCGCCGTGTACTGGTTCGTCGGGACTCTGCGAAACGGACGGGTAGCCCAGAACGCCCTGCTCGTCGCCGCCAGCGCGACCTTCTACGGGTGGGTGCACCCGTGGTTCCTGTTCCTCCTGTATTTCTCGGCGACCCTCGACTATACGCTGGGCCGTCGGATGGAGAGGACGCCGCAGTACAAGTCGTATCTGTTGATGCTGAGCCTCGCCGGAAACCTCGGCGTGCTCTGCTACTTCAAGTACTTCAACTTCTTCATCGACAACATCAACGACGTCATCTTGATGACGGGAATGCAGCCGAATCTGCGGACCCTGTCGCTGATCCTGCCCGTCGGCGTGAGCTTCTACACCTTCCAGACGATGTCGTACACCATCGACATCTACCGGGGTGAGCTCAAAGCACGCCGGAACTTCCTCGACTATCTGGTCTACGTCAGCTTCTTCCCACAGCTGGTGGCCGGCCCCATTGAGCGGGCTGGCAGGCTCCTGCCACAGGTGGAGAAAGCCCGGGTCTTCGACATCAACCAGGTGCTGTCGGGTTTGAGCCTGGCGCTTTGGGGGGCGTTCAAGAAGATCTGCCTCGCCGACACCGTGGCGCCATACGTCGACAAGGTCTTCATCCTCGAAGACCCCAGTGGCCCTTTGATCTGGGCTGCATCGATCGGCTTCATGATGCAGATCTTCGCCGACTTCTCCGGCTACACCGACATCGCTCGTGGCACCGCCCGCATGCTCGGTTTCGACCTGGTCGAGAACTTCAAGAGCCCCTATCTGGCGGCCTCGACCCCGGAGTTCTGGCAGCGCTGGCACATCTCTCTGTCGTTCTGGATCCGCGATTACATCATGGTCCCGCTCCTGGGCACGGCATCGAGGCTGTCGCTCTTCCGGTTCATCTGGGCGACCATCCTCACGTTCACCATCATCGGCTTCTGGCACGGTGCAAGCTGGAACTTCATCCTCTTCGGAGCGTTCCATGGCGTGTGGATGACCATCTACACCCTGGGGAATCGGCGGCTCCCAGACCGGATCCGCAACCTGCCCTTCGGACGACCGATCGCGGTGACCTTCCACCTGATCGCGGTCTCGATCCCGGGGTCGATGCTGTTCCGCGAGACCCACATCACCCGCATCTGGCAGCACCTGACCAAGAATCCCTTCGTCGCGACCGAGGACGAGTGGATGGCCACGGCGGTCGTGATCGGCATGGTCGCGGTCGTCTCCACGCCGCTGTGCATCGCCTGGGCGGTCGAGCGCTGGGTGCTGCCGCGAATCGACCAGAGCCGCTGGTTCCTGCCCGTCCAGACGACGGCGTGGAGTGTCTATGCGGTTGGCATGTTCGTATTTTATCGTGTTTCCACCTACGACTTCATCTATTTTCAGTTCTAGACCGAACGAAGCCATCAAGGGTAGCCAGCAGATTGGGGTACGCTGCTGCGGATGGGCGGGCGCAAAGACGACGACACAGCTCGGGTGACCTGGTCCCCGGACGGCACCACCGGGGGCAGCGACGATCGGCCCACCGAACCGGGCGCTCCAAACCCCCTTTCGGTAGACGACGATGAGCGGTACGAGGTCTCGTCCGAGATCGGCGAAGGGGGCATGGGGCGGGTGCTGGCCGTACGAGATGGCCGTTTGGGCCGCGAGGTCGCGTACAAGGAGCTGGCCGGCCGGGACTTTGGGACCCGCGGCGCCGACCGCTTTGCCCGCGAGGTCTGGCTCACGGCACAACTCGAGCATCCCGGCATCGTTCCGGTGTACGACGCCGGCAAACGCGCCGACGGCACCAGCTACTACACCATGCGCTACGTGCATGGCAGAAGCCTCAAGACCGCCCTTTCCGACGCGACAACACTAGCCGATCGTCTGGCGTTGCTCGGGCACTTCGAGGATGTCTGCCAGGCGATGGCCTACGCCCACAGCCGCGGCGTCATCCATCGGGATCTGAAGCCGGCGAACGTGATGCTCGGCGCGTTTGGAGAGACACAGATCCTGGACTGGGGGCTGGCCAGACCCGTGGACGACGAGGATCTCGTCAGCGAGGAGCCCACCCAACCGTTTCCCGGCGCCAATGACGACACGATGGTCGGAACCGTCATGGGCACACCGGCGTATATGAGCCCGGAGCAAGCCCACGGTCGACCTGTAGACGAGCGCTCCGACGTCTGGAACCTGGGGGTGATGCTCTACGAGATCCTTTCCGGCAAGCGGCCTTTCAAGGGTTCGAGCGCGACAGATGTGCTGATGGCGGTGCGCGAGGGGACCTTCGAGTCTGTCGACCGCGTGTGCCCCGATGCGCCCGCAGAGCTCGCCGCGGTGGTGGCACGCGCTCTGGCCGAGGCACCCGAGGACCGATACCCCTCCGCCAAGGAGCTCCGCAGCGACCTCTCGAATTATCTGACTGGCCGACAGGTTGCGGCATACGCCTATTCTCCCGGGGAGCTCCTCGTCCGGCTCGTGCAACCCTATCGGGCGCCACTCGCGGTGGGGGCGGTACTGCTTGCCGCGCTGGCGGTACTCGGGGTCGACTCCTACAACCGGGTGAAGACCGGCAGAGACCGCGCGCGAGACGCCGAGCGTGTTTCGCGCACGGCAGAGCAAGTCGCGAAGCACCATCTCAACGAGGCTCTGGTGGAAAAGGCCCGGGCGGCGGCCGAGACGGGAGCCGTTCCCGAAGCGGAGGTCGTCGCTGCCCACGCCCTGATGGCCGGCGAGAACCCCGAGGCTCGAGGCGTGCTGGCGGCGCTGGGCTTGAAGGGCCACCCGGTCTCGGCGGCGTCGCCGATACCGTTCACCGACACGTGCGTGGGCCTATCGGTGTCGACCGACGGCAAACGGGCAGTTTGTGCGACAGGTGAGAAGGTCATAGCCTATGAATTCGGTCGGGAATCACCGCTGTGGAGCGTCGCAGTGGCTGGGCGTTCGGTGCGCATGGCCGGCGCACATCGAACGGTCGCAGTCCTGGACAACACAGGCGTGACCTTCATCGACGCCTCTGGCCCCACGGTTGGAGAGACGGTGCCGTTCGACCCGCCTCGCAATCCGTACTTTGTCGCCCTCTCCAACACGGCCCGATTCCTGGCGATCCGCTCCAACGACGAATTGCTGATCCTCGACCGGGAAACCGGGACAGAGTTCGACACGGTCGACGTGTGCAACACCCGCACGACAGTCAGCGAAGTGGCCTTCTCCGCCGACGACCGGAGCGTCGTGGCGGCCTGCGTCGGCGGCTCGGTGCACCTGGCTTCCACTTCGAACTGGGCGTTCGAACCCCTACGGCAGTTCACGGAGGAGGTTTCCGCGCTGTCCTTCTCGGCCGACGGTCGGGCTCTCGCCATTGGAGGCATTCACGGACTGGTTGTTGCGCTCGACCTCGAGACCGAGGCAGAGGCAGAGGCGACGTACCAAGGCCTCGAAACCGGGGTTCGGCAGATTGTCTGGTCGCCGAATGGCGCCACCCTGGCCGCATCCGCGGACGACTGGCGTGTGGTTCTGTGGGACGTCGACAGCGCCCGTCAACTGGGGCGACTCCCGACCATTCAACGCGGCGCGATGGCGATGGCATTCGTCGACAACTCCACGCTGAATGCCGCTGGCAAACATCTGCGAACCTGGTCTCTGCCAGACTTCTGGGCGCCGGTGGTGTTCGATGGCGGGTCCGGGCTGTCCAGTGCCGAGCTGTCTCCGGACGGACAGTTCATCGCGACGGCCCACGGGGATGGCGACTTGATGGTCTGGGACCGAGTCAGCGGCGAGTTGCTCGCCGAGCATCGGTGGGAGGAAACTGTCGTCAAGCGGGCGGCCTTCTCACCCGACGGAAAGTGGCTGGCGGCAAGCTCCGCCAAAGGGGGCTTGATCAAGGTCTTTTCCACGGCGTCGTGGGAGGAGGTCGCCAGCCCCGGCGGCGACTCCAGCTTCTCGAGAGTGGCGTTTACGGCCGAGTCCTCACACGTCTTCGGCGTGGACTACGCGTACCACATGCACGCGTGGTCGGTGGCCGATTGGGGCGAGGCGCACTTCGACGACACGGTGAAGTGGCATGACATCTACATCCCTCCCGGCCGCCAGCTGGCAACGGCCGACGACGCAAACGGGAGGATCTACCGCGTAGAGGGCGGAGCGGGCTTCGGCTTCACCCCCATCGCCGAGATCGGAGTGGATGCCCTCAGCTACGCCATCACCGGCGATCAATCACTGATCGCCGCGTCGCCGCGCGGACCGTCGGTGTCTTTGTATCGACCGCCTGACACCGAGGCTTTCGGCGAGGTCAAGGTCGACGATCTGGTCCTCCACACCCTGCTGTCGCCCGACGGGCGCTATCTCGTGACCACCCACATCGACCGCGCGGTGCGGGTGTGGTCTGTGTCTTCGCGATCTCTGCGCGCATCGCTTCGAGGGCATCGGGATCGGGTCGTCTACGCCACCTTCGATGCTTCTGGCGAGACCCTGCTGACCGCCAGCTGGGACGGAACGGCGCGCCTGTGGGACATGCGTGCACTCGACCAACATGCCACGGAGCTGGTCTCTACACGCGAAGAGGACTGGGGTCTCGACCTCGCTACCGCGATCGCCAATCCCACCCGGTGACCCGGCGGTCGATGGGATACAGTTCAGACGGGGCTGGGAGACATCGTGAGACTGAACCCGCGGATCGCCGCGTCCCTCGTCCTTCTCTCCGCGTTTGCGGCGGGCTGCGGATCCGACAAGCCCGACTGCGCACCCAATTGCGCAGAAGCGGACACCGACACCGACACCGACGCGGATTCAGACACCGACGCGGATTCGGACACCGACACCCCGGCGACAGAGGACTGCGCCGATGGCGTGGACAACGACGGCGACGGGCTCCTCGACTGCGAGGACGGAGACTGCGCCGAGGACCCGGCCTGCCTCGAGACCGCATGCGACGACGGGGACGACAACGATGGCGACGGCTTCGCGGACTGCGACGACGAGGACTGCTGGGGCAATGGCTGCGCGGTCGTCGCCACCAAGCTCCAGTCGGCTTCGTCCTTTCGGGTCGAGATCGAGTACCACTACCTCGAAGAGTTCGGCAGCTCCGGGTGCAATGGAAGTTCGAGCTACCAGAACTACAACTTCCAGGTCCGGAATCCCGCGGGCATCTTCCGCACCATGACGGCAGCGGCGACGACGTGGAACACCTGCGCCTGGAGCGCCAATACGTCCCTCTGGCACCCGGATTCGATCTACGGCTACGGCAGCGCCGCTCCGGTCACCCGCGCGAGTTTCTACGTCGAGCCGGGATGCCCACAGGCCAGTGAAGGGCTCCTGCCGCAGTATCTCAAGTTCGAGTACCTCGGCTCCTACAGCTTCAACATCGCCACTGGACCCAACGGAACCGGGCCGCAGTGGTTCGACTTCTCGCTCTACCCACAGCAGTATTTCTACTCGTCCACTTCGTACGTCGTGCCAGGATCCCCCTGCAACGTGAACCACTCGGCTTCTAGCTATGGGGGCATGTTCACGAACGTGCTCGCCGGCCAGAACTACTGGCACAGAGGCCTGTAGACTGGCGGTGTGAACCGACGCCACTTCATCGAACTTTGCGCGGCCGCCGGGGTCGCAATGCCCGTGTCGGCGCTTGCCGGCGAACCTGACTCGGAGCAGGTGTCCCGGCTCTGGACGTTCTGGAACATCGCAAAAGGCTTGGGTAAACCTCTACTCATCCTCGAAGTCGCCAGAGAACCCGATCGCATCTGGGACCATATGGGCCTGTACGGAGACTTTCTCCAGTTGGCGTCGGAGGAGACCCTGGCGGAGCTCGCCCTCTGCGAGGTCTGTTGCGCCAGCATCGACTCCGCAGACGCCTTCACCGGAGCGTGGGTTCGGGTTGGCCAGGGCCAGTTGAGCCTGGTCGAGAGCGCAGGTGACAAGCCCGGTCAGGGGCAGGGAGTCCAATGGAGCATGGGCCGCGCCGACGTGCCGTGGGACTTCGACGGACAGGAGCTTCCGCGCGGCTCGACCGCGGCGATGCGAAACCGTCGTCTGGCCGGCGTTCTCCACAGCGTGATCGGCGCCGACGAGGAGGCCGTCGCCGCCCGTGCCGAGGCCTGTCTCTTCGCGCTGGGCCGCGAGGCTTGCGAAGGCGTCCTCGACCGACTTCGGACCGGCGCCGACGTGCCCCTCCCCGAGATCTACGCCGTCGCCGGCTTCTTGTGGGCTCGAGCCCAAGACGAGCCCAAGCTGGTTCGCATTCTCGCCGACACCAGTCGGGAACGCCTCCTCAAACTCAATCCTCCCGGTGCCCGCTGGGTGACGCCAACGGTCTTCGGATCCGGCTTTCGCCCTGGACCTTCCGGAGGCGTTCCCTACCTCGCGTTCGAGTGGGGGCCCTGGCTGAAGCGACCACAGAATGTCTCCCTGGAGCGCGTCGTTCCCAACGGTGCCGAAGATCGTTGGACATTGGGCGAGGGAGCCAGTCGGGTGCGTGCCGTCGCTCCCTCGGCGGACGGCAAGGTCTTGGCGGTGGCGGCCGACAAGCTCCACTTGTTCGACGTGGCCCTCGGCTGGAAGCGCATGTCCCTGGACGGACACCGAGGTCGCACCGAGGCCCTGGGTTGGCACCCCGAGGGTCGATGGCTCATCTCTCGAGGCACTGACGGGAAGGGGGTCGTCTGGGACACGTGGACTGGCGCAAAGGACGAATCAAAGGAAGGATTCGGCGAGATAATCCGACCCGACGAGCCCACTCCGAGGGAGATCGAGGGCGCCACCTGCTACGCACTGTCCGCGGACAAAACGCTCGTCTTCGCGGGCTACGACGATGGATCGGTCGTGTGCTGGCGAAACGCCGAACAACCCGGAAGACCCGACCCGGACTTCACTCGAGAATGACGTCGGTGAACATGTCGGCGATCACCTGGTGGCCAGTCGGATTGGGGTGGATGCAGGTCAGATCGAACCACAGCTCAGCGTCCGGCCCGCGGTAGCAACGACCGTTCGGATCGTCGCGGTTGTACCCGTGTCCGCAGAAGTTCTCGAGCAGAAAGAGCATGTCGGTACCGGTATCGACAGCGACCGACATGTACTCCTCCATCGACCAGATCACCATCTCCTCAAGCGCCGGGTCCTCGACGTTCTGCATGCCCGCGAGCGCCGCACCTGCACAGCTCCGCACGTCGCCGGTTCCGTCGGTGTACTCGTAGAGGTTGGTGGCGATGACCGAGATCCCGTTCGGGAACATGCCCGGCGTGGTCAGCTCCTCGATGGCCTCGCGGTACAGCTGCATGGCCTCCTCGGCCTCGACCCAGATATCCGCCACCGGCCTGCCCTCGTTGAACCCCTCGGTGAGGTTCTGCAGGTCGTTGCCGCCGACGGTGATGATGACCAGCGTGTTCAGGTGCCGCTTGTTCTGGGGGAAACAGTCGTCGATCTGACTGCCGTCGCGCATCAGATCGTCAGACCGAGCGCCCCACTCGGCGCAGCTGGCGAAGTCGCCGGATTCCTGCACCATGGTCACGCCATCGAGGGGGTTCACCGATTCCCACAGCGCGCCGGGGTGGTTCAAGCCAAATCGATTGGCGATGCCGTGGGCGAGCTTGGTCCGGTAGAAGTCGTTGGCCAGTGTGGGCAGCGTGCCGACGGTCACCGAATCGCCGAGGAAAACGACGCGCTCGATGCCCGTGATGTCCTGGTGGTCGGTCCCGGAACAGTGACTGCCCACCGTGGGGCCGAATTGTTCGTAGTCCGGTCCGGGCTCAGGGCCCGCGATGTCCTGAAAACAGAGATCGAAATCCGACAGTTCTGTGTCCCCGTCGGTCTCGTCGTCGCCGCCGGTCTCGGTTTCGTCGGGGCCGTCACTCGGGTCCTGGTCGCCTGCAGAGGTTCCGGTTGTCCCGTCCGGGTCCTGGCCCATCGAAGGGCCGTCCGGCCGGTATTCAGGTGGGGTACAGGCGACGATTCCAACGAGGAGTGGTAGGAAGCAACGCATCATTCATCTCCGAACTGCCGCCAGTTGTATACATCGTGTATACTCAGGCGTCCACCCACTTCTTGCGGAATGTCGTGAAGCCATCCACCCGAGACCGCATCGTTGCCGGCGCAGTCCGCGTCTTCTCCGAGAAGGGAATCTCCGACGTCGTCGTCGCCGATGTCCTGCTGGCGTCCGATGTCTCCCGCCGGACGTTCTACAAGCACTTCCGAAGCGCCGAGGATGTCTTGCGCGCGGTCTACGAGTCCGTCACCGCAGACCTCATCCAGGCTGTCACCGGCACGATTCGCGACGAGACCGATCCCCTCAAGCAGATTGTGGGGGCCGCAGACGCGTACCTGAAGCACGTGGTCGACAATGGGCAGCTCATCATCGCGCTGCACGCCGAGGCCATTCGCCCCGGATCCGCCCTGGGCCCGCGCCGCGAAGAGACGTTGGACGCCATCGAACAGGGCATCGACGACGCGGTGGCGAAGGCCCTGGGCAAGCGCATCGAACCCCTGGTGTACCGGGGACTGCTCACTGCCGTCGAGGGCCTCGTCATCCACGTCCGCAAGGAAGGCGCCTTCACCGAGGATGATCGGCAGCGCGTTCTCGCCGTCGCCGGCCCCATCTGGATCAACGTGCTCGCCGGCTACGAGAATCTACCTACCCGTGACGACGCGAGCGCGCAGTCGTCATAGAAGGCGAGATGAGCTCGGAACGCCGGATTGGCCGCTACACGCTCCACGAACTCCTCGGACAAGGTGGGTTCGCTCAGGTCTGGCGGGCCACCCTGCACGGCGACGGCGGCTTCAACAAGCCGGTGGCCGTCAAGCTCCTTCGGCCAGACGGTGTGCTGGAGCCGAGCATTGAGCAGGCGTTGGTGTTCGAGGCGCACATCGGAGCCCGGCTGCAACACGCGAACATCGTCGAAGTCTACGAGTTCACCCAGATCGACGGCGAGTGGCTCATGGCCATGCAGCTGGTGATCGGCGACACCCTCGAGACGATCCTGGACCGACACCCGGGCGGCCTCGCGCCCAGCGTCGCCGAAGACATCGTGCGCCAGATCGCGTCTGGCCTCGCCCACGCCCACGCGGTCACCGACGAAGACGGAAGCGCTATGGGCCTTATCCATCGCGATCTGAAGCCCGCGAACGTGATGGTGGGAGACGACGGGGTCGTCAAGGTCCTCGACTTCGGGATCGCTCTGGGCCGAACCGCGTGTCGCACCACTGCGAAAGGCATGGTCAAGGGCACCGCTGCCTACATGAGCCCCGAGCAAGCCAGCGGCAGAACACTGATGCCGAGCAGCGACATCTGGGCGTTGGGAGCGATCGCCTACGAGTGCCTGACCGGCCGTCCCCTGATTCCAAATGGAGATTTGCTCGTCATGCTCGGCGCCATCGGCCAAATCGAGGCCGACGTGGCCGCGGACGAAATCTGCGAACGCAGCCCCGCCCTGGGGGAGATCGTGCGCCGCGCCCTCAGTCGTCACCGCAGCCGCCGACCGAAGGCCCACGAGATCAGTACAGAACTGGGCGGTACGCCAGCTCCAGCACGGGGTATCACCGGCAGCAGTCCCACGGTGAACGACACCTTCGTCCTCGACACCGGACACGCCGAACTGGATATGGCGACCCGAGAAGCCCCACGTCCAAGGGACAAGAAACGGTGGTTGATCGCCCCGGCGCTCCTCGTCGCTGCAGCCATTGTCGGGTGGATCCTCTGGCCCCAGGCGCCATTCGACACCCCTGAGGTCGCCGACCCCGCACTTGCCGTTGTCACGCCCGACTCGGACCTCGATCCGGAACTGGTCGCCTGGCTCGGAAAGCAAGAGGGCTTGATCACCATTGGGCTCTGGCCGGCAACCGAGAGCGAGAGTGTGGACTCCGCGACCGCAAACGCGGTGAACGCCCACATCATCTCGACGCTTGCGCCGTATGAGCAGCTCAAGGTCATCCCGTTTACCGGCGTGATGAAGGGCGACACCGATGTGCAACGCGCTGGCGCCGCGGGCCTTCGTTCCAAAGCCCGATTGGTCCTCCTTCCGCGTCTCGCCAAGCTCGGCAGTCGGCACTCCCTGGAGCTCGTCCGGGTGGCTCCCTACGAAACCAACGTCGGGCCTAATGGAATCATCGAATCGCGGGAATTCCTCCGGCCCGATGGCGGCATGGACGAACTCCTGGACAGAGTGCCGAATGCGCTGACCAAGCTGATCACTGTCGACGAGTTGTACTCGGACGAAGGCGCCATTCAGGAGGTGATGAACAGCAATGCACGCAAAATGGGCAAGTGCTGGCAGAAGGCCGTCGACGAGGCCGGCGCCGACGCTGGCTCGATGATGCTGAGCTTTCGCATCGTCGTCGACGGTACGACTCAGGACGTGGGTATCGCCGACGATACAATCGAAAACGAGTCAGCGACCGCCTGCATCATCGAGGTCGCCGAGACGATGCGCTTTCCGCTTGGCGTCGACCAGCGCGTGAGCCTGCCACTGGAGTTTTCGCTGTAAGCGATCTGCGCAGTCGCCGGTCGACTATGGATCGACCACATCGACAATCGTCAGCAGCAACGGCGCCGGACTCGTGCAAGTCGTGCACTCGATGCCCAGCAGCCAGATGCCCGATGTGTCGAAGCCGGGGAAGGTCTCTCCATCGTCTGCGGTGGCCGCATGCAGGTCGTCGATGAACTGAATGCCGTATGTGTCGATGTAGTAGAGCTTCTCGGCCTCGGTATCGATTCTGAGAAACAGTTCCTCCACGTCCGCTGCGCCAGACACGTCGACCTTTCCGACCAGGAGGCGGTCGCCCTGCAGCGCATCGAATTCGTGGTCGTAGACATCGGTGGCGATGCCCGACCAGTCGACGGTGTAGTTCTTGGCGCCCGAGACCGTTTCGACGTGGGTCAGGTCGGTGAGATTGGCGTTGAATTCGAGGTCTGCCGAGTCGTTGTCGATAGCGATAGCGCTGTTCGTGCTTCCGGTTTCGGGCTTCACGAACGTGCTCATGAGGATGTCCCAGCGACCATCCGGCGTATTCATCACCGACATCAGCCAGTTGCGCCCATTGTCCGCCATATCGGTCGGATCAAACGGATTGGCGAGGATCTCGAAGTCGCTCAAGCTGATATCGCACGAGCCGGGATGTTCGAGAAGCCACTGACTCTCGGTGTCGGACTGGAGCAGTTCATTGACGGAGACTTTGTCCATGATCTCCTGCTGGGTGAGCGCGAACTCGACGAGGAGGACCTGGTCGACCGCGGCCTGATCGGTGACCGTACGGCCGCGCATGTCCGTGGTGAGCGCACACCAGTCCGCCGTCGCATCGGTCTCGGGCTGGATGCCCACCGAGCCGACCGTCAGGGCCCCAGTGAACGAGTAGGAGTTCACATCGACCAGCGCGAGGTCGGTGCTTGGCAGCTTGACGTCGTCGTCCTTTCCATTGCACGCGACAACAGTCAGTGCGAGCAGAGCGATGAGCATGCGGTTCATTGGGATGTCTCCTGCAGGATGCGCGCCCCTTATCTGGCGGACACGGTTGTGAGGACATAAAGACCGCGTCTTCACGGATTCACAAACCCGGCGGACAGCATGGATTCCCTTCCCTCAAGATTGATGACGGTCTATCGGATCGTCCGACGCCAGCACGGCGTCCGAGTCGCCCCGATCTTCCTCGCGCCGATCTTCGCGACCATCCGGATCAATGTGGCGTTCTTCATGGCCTTGGACAACTTGTTCTTCCCGAGCCTGCGCAAGGCCAAGGCGAGCCCGATCGTCTTGGTTGGAAACCCGAGAACAGGCACGACCTTCCTGCAGCGATTCCTCGCCAACGAGGGTTTCGGCTCCGGCATGGAGCTCTTTTTGATGCTCTATCCATCGCTGGTCCTCCAGTTTTTCCTGAAGCCGTTCTTGCCGCTGCTCGAGATCATCAGCCCGGCGAAGTTCCACTCCACCGAGGCCCATCACACCAGCCTGTCGTCCGTCGAGACCGACGATGTCTCGGTGCTGTTCCGGCACTTCGACGGGTTCTTCCTGTACGGCTTCTTCCTGTCCTTCGCCGAAGAGGACATGATCGATGCCGTAGACCCCAAGCTACGGGACACCAACGCCCGCGACTTCGCCTGGCTGCGGGCGGTCTGGCGGCGGAGCCTGGTCCTTCACGGATCCGACCGCAATATCGCGAAGCTCTTCAGCCTCGGGCCGCGTCTACCCGAGTTCATGGAGGAGTTTCCGGAGGCGAAGATCCTGTACACCGTGCGCGATCCGGTCTCCGTGATTCCGAGCTCGATGAGTCTGGTCATCGGCGTGCTCGACAAGGCCTTCGGCTTCTGGGACAAACCCGAAGAGGTCCGTCAGCAATGGCTCGACCGCATGTACGCCGCCTGGATCATGCTCTTCCGGCGCTTCCACGACGACTGGACCAGCGGCCGCATCGACCGCGACCGGGTCTTCGTCGTCCGCTACGACCGGATGATGGCCGACTTCGACGGCCTGATGGTCGACATGTGCGCGTTCCTGGATCACGAGCCCAGCGCCGAGCAGCTCGCGACCATCAAAGAGAAGGCCGACAAGCAACGCGCCTACAAGTCAACGCACAAGTACGATCTCGCCAAGTTCGGGCTTTCTGAGGAGAAGATCCGCAACGACTGTGCATTCGTGTACGAGACGTTCCTGCCACCCCTCGAAGAAAAGGCCACCGCGTTGTGAAGTGGCCATGCGCCCGTCTTTGAGCGGATGAACGACGACTCAGGATAGACTGGCTCATGCGCTTCAAGATCGCCAGCACCGGATTGTACGCACCACCCACGGTGCAGACAGCCGCTGAGCTGTCTCCGAAGATCGGGCGAAGCGAACAATGGATCCTGTCCCGCACGGGAGTCGCCGAGCGGCGCATCGCGGACGAACCCATGAGCGTCATGGGTGCCAAGGCCGCCCGGAAGGCGCTGGGCGATGGGCCGCCGCCCGATCTCATTCTGAACTGCTCGCTCACTCCGATGCAGCTCATCCCCGACAGCTCGGTCTTCATCCAGAAGGAACTTGGCTACGAGGGAATCCCGAGTTTCTCGATCCACGCGACGTGCATGTCCTTCCTGGTGGGTCTGCACACCGCGGGCACCTTCGTGCATTCCGGGGCGTACAAGCGCATCCTGGTGGTCAGCGCGGAGCAGGGCTCGATCTCGCGAGACATGGAGCACCCCGAATCCGCAGCTCTGATCGGCGATGGAGCGGCCGCTGCGCTGATCGTGCCCACACCCGAGGGCGAATCGAGCGAACTCCTCGCGTTCGGCCAATCCACCTGGCCCGCCGGCTCCGATCTGGCCGAGTTCCGCGGGGCCGGAACGCGGTGCCACCCCAACGATCCGAACACCCAACACAGCGACAACGTGTTCCGGATGCGGGGCCCGCGAATCTTCAAGATGACCGTGCCAAAGGCATCGGAGATGATGAACGGATTGATGGATCAGGCACGGGTTCTACCGTCCGAAGTCGACGCGGTGATCCCACACCAGGCCTCCATGCGCGGCGTGCTCGCCCTCGATCGAATCGGTTTCAACGAAGACCAGGTGGTGAACGTCGTCAGTCAATTCGGCAACACCATCGCAGCGTCTATACCGATGGCGATGGCCTATGCGGACGAGAACGGCCGTCTGAAACGTGGCGACACCGTCGTCATCGTCGGCATGGGCGCCGGCCTGCACGTCGCTGGAGCTGTGCTCCGCTGGTAGAATCGCGGCGTGGGACCGACGAAGAGCTCTGTTGCGATTCCTGACGACGTGCGCGCATTGCTCGGCGAAGCCAACGTCGACCTGCACATGTTCGACCACACCCACACGGCCGTGGAGATTGCCGACCACAACGGTGCGCTGATCACCGTCAACGTCGCCTGGGAGCGCATGACTGGCTACAGCGCCGCCGAAGCCATCGGCAGGACGCTGGCCGAGTTGGTGCGCAGCGAGCACACGCCTATCGCTGTCTACGAAGAGATGGAAGCCGCGATCCAGGCTGGCCGATCGTGGTCGGGCACCTACATGTCCCGCCGTCGAGACGGCACTTCGTATCCCCAGCACACGACCGGCGTTCCAGTTCTCGATGAGCAGGGCCAACTTCGCTACGTAATCGTGCACAAGTCCGACCTGTCGCGCGTCGCCGTCGAGCTCGCCCGAGAGGCCATGGCCGTCACCCGAGACGAGCTCGCCCGCAACCGCTTCCGCGCTCTGATGAACGGCTGCAAAGACGCCATCCTCATCTCCGACTGGAAGAGCGCGAGGTTCTTCGAGGCCAACGACACAGCGTGCGAGATGTTCGGGTTCTCCCGGGAGGAACTGTTGACGATGAAGGGCGTCAATCTCGTGGACCCGTCCCATCATGAGGAAGTGAACCGGGTGTCGCAGGCCGTTCGCGAGACCGGAGCCGCGCGAGATTCGCAGCTGTTACATCGCCGCAAGGATGGCTCGACGCTGTGGATGGACCTGATGGTCACGCGCTTTCAGACGGGCACCGAGGACGGCGTCGTCGCCATCCTCCGAGACGTCACCGATCAGGTGGAACGGGCGCGCGAGCTGACGGAGGCGCTCCACGATCTGCGAGATCGCAACATGCTCTTTCGGGTCGCGTTCGAGGATTCGCCCATCGGTCTCGCAATGTCGGGCCGCGGCGGCCTGTTGACTAAGGTGAACCCCGCGTTCTGCCAGATGCTGGGATACACCGAAGCCGAGATGATCGGCCGCACGTCGCGCTCGATGACCCACCCCGATGACGTGGTGGCCGAGGCCGAGAAGGCGCGGCGACTCTTCGCCGGCGAGTACGATCACTACACGATGCAGAAGCGGTTCATCCGCCGCGATGGCCAGATCGTTCATGCGGCCATGAACATCGCGCGCACCGAGCTCCGCGGAGAGGAGCTGTTCGTGGCACAGGTCATCGATGTGAGCCATCACCGACAGGCCCAGCAGCAGATCGAGCGGGCCAGCCATCTCGCCGCCCTGGGCCGCATGGCGGCCGCCGTGGCCCACGATGTGAACAACCCCGCCGCCTACCTCCAGCTGAACATCGCCGAACTCGAGCGACGCGTGCGCGCCGACGAGCTCGCAGAGCGGGATCGCCCGGAGATCCTGCAGATGCTCAGCGACTGCGCCAATGGCATCAAACGCATCGGCGATATCGTACGGGAACTCCAGGTCTTTGGAACGGACGTCAACGACGCGCCGCGGCTCGTCGACCTCGCCGATGTCATCCACGTCTCCTGTCGTCTGGCAGCCCACGAAGTCCGACACCACGCCAAGCTGCAGTTGGAATTGTCAGCGGTACCGACGGTCATCGGACAGCCCTCCAAACTGGGCCGGGTCGTCACCAACCTGGTCCTCAATGCGGCGCGGGCAATCGGCACCGATGACCCCGCCAACAACAGCGTCACCGTTCGCTGCGAATCGAGAGTCAACGAGATCGTGGTCGCGGTCACCGACACCGGGCCCGGCCTGCCAACGGATCGAGAGAACTTGTTCGAGCCCTTCGTACGCGGAGCGGCATCGACCGGACAAGGCCTGGGTCTGTGGATCTGCGCCGAGATCATTCAACAACATGGCGGCACCATCTCTGCACAGAATGTCGAAGGCGCAGGGGCGCGTTTCACCATTCGACTACCCGCCATGTCTGTGCCCTCGACGAGCACGCCAACGGCGCCAGCGCTGGCTATCCAGCGGTGCCGGGTCCTGCTCATCGACGACGAACCGGTCATGCTCGGCGCGATCCGACGCGGCCTGCGATCTCATCACGACATCAGCATGGACACGGACGCGGCGAACGCTCTGACTCGCCTGGAGAATGGTGAGCAGTTCGATGTCGTGGTGTGCGATCTGATGATGCCGGGCGTCTCGGGCTGGGAGTTCTACAAGAGACTGACGCGCCTCGACAGTGCCCTCGCCCGGCGTGTCGTATTCATCACCGGCGGCGCCATCGGCCCCGAAGCGACGTCATTCCTCGAGAATCACGACTGCAAGGTGGTGATCAAGCCGTTCCGCGTCGACGATCTACTCGGGGCCATCGCCGAGGCGCAGCGAGCCAAGCCGTAGCAACCCGTCGTCATGGGTGGACACATGTAAAGTATCGTTTACAGGCCTGCAGCGGAATCGTCAGGTATCCCCTATGCAATGGGCTGGCACTGTCCATGCAATCCACCTGGGCACAGGAGGTACACCATGTTGCCCATCATCGTCACAATCGCGACACTCTCCACCGCCCAGGCCGCCGACGAGCCCGGCCTGTGGACGAAGCAGGCCGTCGGAACCGCTGGCTTCCCCACTGGCCTCATGTCCGAGACCAAGATGCAATACCGCGCACCCGGTCCACGCTCGGACTCGATCGTGTTCCAGGACACCTACGTTGGCGCGGGTGGCACGGTCGCGGTCAGCCCGGCGTTCCTGCAGGTCGGCCCCACGGTATCCATCGCGCCCATCGACGTCTTCGACCTCGACCTCTCCGCGTCCTGGATCGGGTACTTCAACAACGGACTCGGCCTGATGCCCTTCGACCAACCCTCCGGAAAACTCGGAAGTGAGCGCGACGAGCGGGCCGCCAACGGCGATGGCGTCGGTGCCAACGCGCTAGCACTCACCGCCACCCCGACATTCAAGATCAAAGTCGGTCCCATCGTCGCTTTCGACAGCTGGAACGTCACATACCTCAACTTCGACAAGCCCGATGGCGTAGAGGCCACCTACACCTACGAGCCCAAACGCGACCTGCTCCTGGCCTGGGAAGACGTCGCGGTCGAGCATCAGTCCGCGGTCCTGTACACCATCCTGCCTGGCGACGATGGGCCAAAACTGTGGGTTGGAGGCACCATCCGCGACCGCTTTGCAGCCGTCTCGCCCGACCGAAGCACCGCCGCCGGCGCGGTTATCATCGCCCGCCCGGGGACCAAGCCCGCCGTCCCGCAAATCGTGGGCCAGAGCCTGTTCTACCTCAACGACGCCGATCGCTCGATCGGCAGCGCGCCCAATCTGCAAGCTCAGGTCTCCTGGACCTTCGAGTAGGAGCCTCCTGAGGGTAGTCTCCCTCCGGGAGGACCGATGCAGATGCCAGCCGCTGTGGCGCTCTCACAGGGTGTCGCGGCGCCCGCCGTTTTGATCATTCCCGCGATCTTCGGTGTCGGACCCGACAACAGAGCGCGGGTCCAGGAGTTGGCGGCCTCCGGACACTCCGCCGCGTGCGTCGATCCCTTCTGGAGGGTCGAGCCCGGGGTCTACCCATATACAGACGTGACGGGCGCCTTGATCCGCGCCCGCCGCGTAGATCCACAACAACTGCTTCAGGATCTCGTGGACGCGGTCGACTCCTTGCGGTCGGAGGCATCGTGCAATGGACGCGTCGCAGTCGTCGGCATCTGTTTCGGCGGGCGAGCCGCCTGGAAGCTCGGGACGAGCGGCGTCGCCGACGCGGTGATCGCCTGGCACGGCGGTGGACTGGGCGGTGAGCTGAGCCGCATCCCGGAATGCCCCATCGATCTGCACTTCGGGGCGTCGGACACCATGATCCCGGCTGAAGAGATCGCCGCAATCCAAGATGCCCTGGCGCTACATCCACACGCCGACGTCCACGTGCACGCCGACGCAAACCATGGCTTCACCCACCGCGACGCGCCCCCTCGATACCAGGCGACCGCCAACTCCGCCGCTGAGACCGGTCTTGCCAGGGTGCTCGGACTGCTCAGCGCATAGAATCAGTTCGTGAACTGTGTCCGCTGCCAAACCCCGATCCCCGACGGCTCCACTCAGTGCTCCAACTGCGGCAGCGCGGCCACCTTCGACCTCACCAACGCATTCGCCCTCGAAGTCGATCCCGGTTCGGTGCCCGCGCGGCTTCTCCCCGTCGGAACGGTACTGCCGGGCGGCACCTACGAGATCGAATCCGTGATCGCCGAGGGCGGCATGGGCGTCGTCTACCGCGCTCACGACCGCGGCCTGAACCGGAAGGTTGCCGTAAAGGCTATTCACGGCAACCTCCTTGGTAATCCCGATATCCGCAAGCGGTTCCTCAGGGAGGCCCGCGTCCTGATGGAGACCTGGGCGCACCCCAACGTCGCGACCATCTACGACACGATCAACAGCGTCGACGTGCTCGCCATGGTGATGGAGCTCGTCGATGGCCCCACCCTTCGGGACGAGATCGAGCGCTGGGGAGAGGGCATGCCACTCGAACAGGTGGCAGCCATCGCGATCGGTGTGCTCGACGCCCTCGAGGCCGCCCACGAGCGGGGGATCATCCACCGGGACATCAAACCCGGCAACATCCTCCTCGCCAGAGAAGAGGGCCGCACCGTCGCCAAGGTCATCGACTTCGGAATCGCAAAAATACTCGATGGAACTACCTATACGGTCACTGGCGCACTCCTTGGAACGTGCCGCTATATGTCTCCAGAGCAGGTCAGCAATCCCGCAGATGTCGGGGCGCACTCCGACGTCTACAGCCTCGGCGTCACCTTGTACGAGATGGTCACCGGGCGCCCGCCTTTCGAGGACCCCGCCCACTTCAACCTGATGATGGCTCATGTCACCAAACGCCCCGAGGCGCCAAGCGCTCGGCGGACTGACGTGACGCCGGAGCTCGAGCAGCTCCTCCTGGCGTGCCTTGCCAAGGACATCCCGGACCGGCCGACCTGCACCGAGCTCGGGCAGAGACTGCGAGCGCTGTACCCCGATGCAACGGCGATTCCCTCGGACGCGGCGCCGTCACCCTCATTGGAGCACTCCAAGGGAGGACTTCTCCTCCTGATTCCCGGTGGGCCATTCTCTATGGGAACGAGCCGCCGCGAGGTGCAGGTCGACGGCTTCTACATCGACCGGATACCCATCACGAACCGTCAGTTTTACATTTTCGTCAAGGCGACGAACTACGCGCCAAAGGACAGCTGGGCACACCGATTTCTGTCCCATTGGGACGGTCCCACGCCCCCTCGCGGAAAGGAGAGTCACCCCGTTGTCTATGTGTCCTGGTTCGACGCGATGGCCTATGCGAATTGGTCGGGGCTTCGCCTGCCAACGGAAGCCGAGTGGGAGAAATCGGCCCGCGGAACAGACGGGCGCCGCTATCCGTGGGGTCGCGCACAACCGGGCCCGACGCACGCGAACTTCGGTCAGCTGAACGGTGGCACCACGGCGGTGGATACCTACCCAGAAGGGGCATCTCCGTTTGGTGTCCTCGACCTCGCCGGAAACGCGTGGGAGTGGTGCTTGGACGCCGATCGCCCGAACTTCTACGAGGCGGGACCGTCCAACAACCCCCGCGCGGTACCCGTCGAGCGAGGCGGCAGAGCCGTCGTCCGCGGGGGAGCCTGGATGTTCGACGCCTCCGCCATTCGCACGTGGTCTCGGAGCAGTTTCGATCCCAGCTCGCGCATGGACTCAGTCGGCTTTCGTTGCGCCCGCGGACAGGCGGGTTGACGGTGCAGTAAGGAGCCGACCGTAGCGCCGATGCATTGTCGGATCGGATTCTGCGGCCGCCTCCCAGAGCGATCGAAGCTGTGACCGGAGGCCGGCAGCAGCGGGGTCGGGAACCGCAGGGCCCAGCGACTCTCCGAGAAATCCGAAGGCCTCGGACAGCCGCGGCACAACGCTCGCGCCGACGTGATCGGCCCCGCGCACCAGGTGGTACTCGTGGGAGATGTCTAGATCCCAGAGCACCCGATGCAGGAACTCGGCGCCATCCATGAGGTTCAACGTGTCGTGATCGGCCGCATCGATGTAGATGGCGAGACCACTATCGCGAATGGCGTCGGCGTTGTCTATAGCGCGATTCGCAGGGTTGTTTGCCGCAACCAGCGCTGGATCGCGATCGGGTCCAGTCAGAATCGCGGGGCCGTTCCCCGGGTAGAAGAAGTAGCGATTTCGACCGGTGGTGGTCGCAGTGTCGAGGCTCGGCTCGATGGTCGGCTCGAGAACCGCGACGGCGTGAAAGAGCTCGGGATCGGCAAAAGCGATCTTCAACGCGCCCAGTCCGCCCATGGACATGCCCGCGAGGAGGGTCGACGCCCGATCGGTTCCGACCGCGAATCGCCCGCGCATCTGGCTCAGGAATTCCGTAGCGAGGAAGGTCTCCCACCGTTTCGATCCGTCGGGAAAGTCCAGGTAGTAGTCGAGCGGCCCCGTCCCCGCTGTCGCCACGACCATCGGCGGCAGGGCCCCCGACGAAAACCAAGCTTCGAAGAGCGAACCCAGCCCGATGAGGTCTCGATGGCTGCCCGTCCCACCATGGAGGAAAAGACAGAGCGGAAGGGCCGTATTCCCGTCGTATTGAGTGGGCAGAACTGCGGCCCACGGCACCGGATCCGGTGCACAAGTCGATGAGATTATCCCCTGTTCGATTCTCACTCGCTCCCTCCGGCGGCGACAAATGCCGCCCAGTTCTGTGGCCTCGAGATCCCGGCCTTCCGATCGTCCTCCAGCATCTCCAGCTGTGCAGCCCGAAGGGCGTCCGCCGCAGACCACTGCTTCTTCAGATAGCCGAAATAGAAGCGAGCCATCAGCTTCTGGGTCGCGTCGTCCTCTACATTCCAGAGGCTCATGATGAGATTCTGGACGCCGGCCATCGAAAATCCGCGGCGCAGGCCGAGAACGCCATCTCCGCTCCGTACGGTCCCGAGTCCCGTTTCGCAGGCCGAGAGCACGACGAGCTCTACGCCCCGCAAGTCCAAGCCTGCGAGTTCTTCAGCGGTGAGAATGGCATCGGACGATTCCGATGGAGCCACGACCACACCCGACAACACCATCGGGTTGTAGCCGACGACCCGTCGCGCCTCGGTCGAGGCCATGGCGGATCCACAATCTCCGGACGCGAAGAACCCATGGGTGGCCAGGTGAATGAGCCGTCGACCGGGAAGAGCTGAGACAATGGCGGGCTCCGTGGCGTCACCGCCTCCGAGTACCTGAACCACTTCGTGCGCGTGTCGCTTCCGAAACGAGCGGTCCACGCCGGCTACCTCGCGGACTGTGCCCGGTAGGTCCGCGTAGTTCCCGGGTGAACATGGAGAACCTGGACGGTCCGTGCCCGCGGCCCCTCCATAGGTCACGCCGCCCACCAGAACCGCGCCTCGACCGGCGGCCGAATGTGGCCGCAAGAGCTCGCCCGCCGCCTCGACGTAACGAAGCCGGTAGCGCTCGATAAACCACCGGCCGTCTTCGAGAGGCAGCGCCGCAAAGGACAGACCGGAGAGCGGTCCATCCGGAGCGATGATCACCGATGAACGCGCCCCGAGGGCGGGCATCAACGGGTCGACCACCAACGCCCGCAATTCGTCGCCAGCACGCTCGAGCCGAGCGTCTGCGGTCTCAGGATCATCCAGGAAGGAGCGATACCGCGCGACCAGTTCGTCGATGGTGGCGGCTAGCCCGAGGGGCACACGCGTGGGGGCCACGCAGTCGTTGGTGACCACAAAAGCCAGATAGGCCGGCGCGTCCTCGACCAGGCCGCTATCGGCGGGCGCGTGCAGGTCATAGCGAAGGAAATCCACCAACGCGACGTCACCCGGCAGCGCACGGCACAACTCCTCGAAGGTCACGCTCCGCTCCACTTCGCCGCTGGCCAGCTTTCGCTCCAGGGCATCCTTGGCCTCTGTCAGCGACGTCAGCGACGCCGCCCGGGTCTCGGGGTCCGCCTCGAGGTCCCAGGTTTTCACCGCGATTCGGCGACGCACGATGTCGAGTTCATCGTGGAGAGCGACGACCTCGGGAGTGCCGGACGCGGGCACCCGCCGACGGGCGAGGGTTCGCTGGACGCTGCCCTTCCAATCGAGCATCCACTGGTATGCAACCACCGAATCCTCTGGGCCGTCGAAGAGGGAGAGGTAGAGATCGAGGCCGCGACGACTGCTGTGCACCAGGGCGAGCTGTTCGCGCTCGCTCAACCACGGAGCCAGGTCCAACACAGTCTCGCTGGTGTGATGGAGCTGCTCGGAGACCAGGCTGCGCGCGCCAGGCAGATCGCCATTGGCCCACAAAGCCATGCCAAGGGCCTGAGCGTCCGCTGGCAGAGGTCGACCGTAGTGTTCGGCATTGATCTCCAGACTCGACCGCATCGCGTCTAATGCCTCCTCGGTCCGACCATTTCTCAACAGAAGCTCGCCGACGATGGCCAGGGCCGACGCGGTGAGTCGATGCCGCTCACCAAAGGATCTCCGATAGGAATCGAGCGCCTTCGTGGCATAGATCAAGGCCTCGGGGGATTTATCGGCATTCCCCAAGATGACTGACATGACCAGACGGCACTCGTTCGCATCTGCGTGGTCCGGTCCAAAGGTCGACTCGAGGAGCTCGCACGTCGGTGATGTCAAGGCGATCGCGGCGTCGTAGTCCCCACCACGCATGAGTACGGTCCCAAGCCCCATCCGGAGGTCGGCGACGACCCGCACCTCCCCGTCCGACTTTGCTTCCGCGATCTCCAGCGCGCGCTCGTATCCGGCCCTCGCCCGATCCAGGTCGCCGACGTCCGCCTGCACCTCCGCAAGTCCCTCGCGCGCCGCCAGACACTCGGGGCTGCCGTCGCCGTTGAAGGCTTCGCAACTGACCAGCGCGTCAGCCATGCCTTCCAGAGCGGCTACCAGGTCGCCGCCGCGCTTCAAAGCCCCCGCCCGCACGTACTGGAGGGCCCACCGTTTCCCTTGTTCGACCAGGAGCTCCGCGCGATCCAGGATCGCCACCGCCTCGTAGTAGCGCCCATCCTGCGAAACCATCGAGGCATAGGTCATGAGGGGAGTCGCAAGCTGAGGATTGTCTGGCCCGCCATCGGCCTCCAAGCCGGCGATTGCGTCCTTCGCATAGGTCAGCGCTCGCTCGTCGTCGCCGATCTCCCTCGCGATCGCAGCCATGTTGCCGAGCAGCGCTGCGGACGCGCCAACGTGCCCTTCCGCGGCGGTGATGACCCTCGCCTGCTCCAGGAACCCGATAGCTGCATCCAGATCGCCCCCGTACCGGGCAGCAACCGCGCGACCATTGAGCGCCCCTACGCGGATCGATGGTACGCCAACGCCCTTGTCCAGCCATTCGAAGGCGGTGTCGAAGTGTTGGGTGGCCAACGCGAGATCCCGCTCCTGCATCGCGATGAACGCCAGCTGAACATAGACATCCGGCAGGTAGCTTGGCGGCTCCTCCAGCTCGAGAATCTCGGCGAGGTGGAAGACGGCCACGGACTGGGCCTCCGCGAAATGCCCCTGGTCGATGAGCTGGCCCACCTGGATCATGGGATGCTCCTCCTGGGCCCAAGCGCCCTCGATGGCGCCGAGAAGGAGGAGGAAGAACCAGAGGTATCTCACTTTTTCTTACTCTTCCCTTTCGGGCCGCGCTTGAACTTTGGAGGGATCTGCGGCGGTGGCTCCTCTTCTTGCACAACCGGCTCGCCGTCCTCCAAGTTCTGCGGATCGGGGAACACCACGTGCCCGAGGAGATACCCGCCGATGATGAAGACGGCCATGCCGAACGCGGCCAACGCGTGACTGAGGATCGGGTTGATCGGCGGCGCCCCATTGGTTTGCACAGCCGACTCCCGCGCTGCAGCCCACTCCAGCGTCTCACCCGTCTCGGGGATCGCAGGCTGCAGGTCTTCGAGCACTGTCATCACCATGTGATTGAGCTGGTGGATGCTGGGACCGGTCATCACCCGGGCCACCGGCACGTCGACACCGCCATCCATCATCGCGTTCTTCAGTTCAACCGCCAGCAATGAATCCAACCCGAGCTCCAGGAGAGGACGCTCACGATCGAGTTGTCGGTCCCGATCGAAGTCGAGGATCTGCAGCGCCTTGCGGTGCACGAAGGCGTCGACGATGTCGTGCCGGCTGGCGTCATCTCCCATCTCCAGAGCCGCAAGGAGCTCGGGAAGACCCGCGGTCAGCTTCTTCGGCTCTGCGGCGGCCACCGGAGCCTTCGGGACCAACTCCCGGAGGAATGGAGGCGAACTCCCTTGGAAGAACGCGTCGACGAACAACTCCCAGCGGACGTCCATGGCCGCGATCTGTGCGCCTCGGTAGCCCAGCAACGCACCCATCTGGTCCATGGCCCGCTTCACGGGGAGCGGATGCAACCCCTCGGACGCCTGACGCTGCCGGTGCTTTTCTCCCAGCGCAGCGGCCATTCCGATGTCGGCCCAGGCACCCCAGTTGATGCTCAGGGCCGGCAATCCAGCCGCGCGGCGATAGTGGGCAAGTGCATCCATATAGGCATTTGCAGCGGAATAGTTACCTTGCCCAGGCGACCCCATCAGCGACGCGCCACCGGAGAACATCACGAAGAAGTCGAGCTCCCCCGCGAGTGTGTGCAGGTTGGAAGCGCCCAGCGCCTTTGCTCCGAAGGGCGTGATGAACTTCTCGTCGGACATCCCGACGATCATGCCGTCGGCAAGGACTCCCGCCGCGTGCACGATTCCCCGGAGATCCGGGATCTCGCCCAATATTCGCGACACGTCATCAGCCACTGCGACATCGCCGCGCGCCACCTTCACATCGGCGGTCTGCCGAAGGCTCGTCAGCACTTCCTCCGCGGCGGGTTTCGCTGCACTTCGACCCGTGAGAACGAGCTTCCTCGCACCGTGATCGACCAGCCACCTGGCCGCTTCGAGACCGAGCGCGCCCAATCCACCGGTGATGAGGTACGTGCCCTCTGCGGTGAGCGGTGTCGCCACTGGCGCGCTCCGCACCCGCTGCAGGCGTGCAACGCGTCGCTCTCCGCGCCATGCGATCTCGGTCTCGTCGTCGACAGCCCCGATCAGCATGGCGAGTTCGTCGCCGGTGTTGCAGTCCACCAGACGCGTATCGAGTGCCCGGTGTTCGAGGCGAGCTGTTCGACCGAAGCCCCACAAGGGCGCTTGCTCGGGATGTTTGAGGTCATCCCCTGTCACCGCAACTGCGCCGCTGGTCACCAGATAGAGCGGGCACCGCGCGTCGCCCTCGACCAGCGCCTTCACCAGGTGAAATGCCGTCATCGTGCCCAGCCGTACCGCCTTCATCGGCTCAGTTGGCGCGTCGAGGCTCCACAGGTGTACGACTCCGTCGACGTGCCCCTGGACCATGGCGGCGATGCCTGCGGCGTCGGGAAACGCGTCGCTGGTCTTGTAGATTTCCACGGTCGCGCCGCCAATGCGTAGCTTCGAGGCGAGCTGATCCCCGACTCCGCCACGATCGGCGAGAATCACCCAACGTCCCGCGATCTGTCGGCGTTTCTGGACGGGCGCGATCGGCCACTCGACCTCGTAGAGCCAGTCCGAGTCCGCGCGCTTGCGCCCAGGGAATTCGTCGTCGCTCATCCAATAGCGGCGGTGCTGCCAGGGGTAGTTTGGCAGACGAGTCCGACTGCGGGACCACGGCGAATCGAAACCGGCCCAATCGACATGCAGGCCGCGACAGAACAACGCGCCAAGCGATCCGAGAATCTGCAAGGTCGCGTCCGTGTCGCGCTTCAAGCTCCCCAGCCAGAGCGCCTCTCGAAGCTCGGAAAGGGTTCGCCTACCCATTCCGGCCAGGGTCGGGTGTGGGCCCATCTCCACGAACACGTCGTAGCCCATCTCCTCGAGCGCTCGGATCCCATCGGCGAACCGAACGCCCTCGCGAACATGGCGGCGCCAGTAGGCCGAATCTGCGACCTCCGCTCCCGCCACAGTGCCGGAGAGATTGGAGATCAACGTCAGCTTCGGCGCGCTGAAAGTCACCTCGGAAGCCCGCTCCTCGAAGGCGTCGAGGATCGGGTCCATCAGGGGGGAGTGAAAGGCATGGGAGACGTTGAGCACCCGCCCGTCGACACCCGAGGCCTTCAATTTCTCCGCGACGGCCTCGACGGATTCTGTACCGCCAGAGATGACGGTCTCGCCGGGATTGTTGACGGCAGCGATCGAGACATCCGGGTAATCGGAGAGGTGCGCTTCCACTGTGGAGGGCTCTGCAAAGGCCGCGTACATCGACCCATCTCGCGGCAGGTCCGACATCAGCGCGCCACGCGCCTGAACCAAACGGAGCCCGTCATGGAGCGAGAACACCCCGGCTACACAGGCGGCGACGAGCTCGCCGATGCTGTGCCCGATGACGGCGTCTGGAGTCACACCCCAGCTCTCCCATAGGCGATACAGGGCGTATTCGACGGCGAACAGACCGGGCTGGGTCCAGCGGGTGTCGTGGATCTCCTCGGATCCGTGCACAACCGCAATCAGCTCCGGCCCGAGGATCTGGCCGCAGCGATCAATGGCATCGCGATAGACCGGCTGTGACTTGTAGAGCTCTCGCCCCATTCCGGGGTACTGCCCTCCCTGACCACTGAACAGGAAGGCCACCTTTGGCCGCCTCGCCGCGGCGATGCCCGAGCGGGTCCCAACGGCTTCGCGGT
>Ga0315336_1002446_pt1 | contig 28346 bp, 25 predicted proteins | sample ASW5metaG_FD_204512 | JGI IMG/M metagenome (GOLD analysis project Ga0315336, IMG submission 204512) | Ammonia-oxidizing marine archaeal communities from Monterey Bay, California, United States - ASW #5 | ecosystem: Environmental > Aquatic > Marine > Intertidal zone | place: USA: California... | reverse complement strand
ATTCGCGGCTCAAGCGCCGCTCCTACGGCGAAATAAACTCTTGCCGGGTTAATAATAAAAAACCGGAGCAGACAGCCTTCATCTATTCTTCACGCAATAACCCGCGTAACCGATAACAACGTACCAGAAAAGCCAACGCCAACAACAGTAGCGAGCCGGACCAGATCGCAAACACCCAGCGAATCCCTGCGGCGGCAACAGTCAGCGATACATCTGAAGGGGTAACAAGAAACGCGAACGCGTAAAAGGACGCATGCAGGGAGCAGGCGTAAAGCAGCAGATTCCATCCTGACCAGGGGTGCGGCCCCAGCGAAGAAAAACGCCACAGCCCCCATAAAAAAATCAGGTTATACCAGGGCATGAAAAGAGCAAACAGCCCAATCACCTCGCCAAGGCTATCCACATAATCCGGCGTCAGATTTACAAGCATCACCACACTGCCCATCACCGACACAACCAACACCCCGACACCGGCAAACCAGGTGCCATCGATGGGAGCAATGGCGGACACCAGCCAGACGACAATTGCCAGCCGGAACAACAGGACATCCATCGTCAGCATGTTCTTCGCAACGTTATGGGTTCATAGTGTTGCCGGGCTTTCCGCGACGAATCAGGCCTTGATCAACCCGGCCCGGTCGCCCCTTCGCTGGCTTGCAGGCCACCCTCAGGCAGTCGGTCCGCGCCCCAGCTGCGTTGCAGATAGCCACTGACTTCATCCAGTTGCTGCTGTTCAACTTGCGCCAGCTCACCCCGCTCCAACGGATCAAAGTGAAAGATATAAAGCCGCGACGCAAACTGCTCGAAGGGCAGTGACGCCTCGCCAAAACGTTCGCCATGGCCGGCGGTGCTGACCACCACGCCATCGCCCCAGTCCTGACCACTGTCGTTGTTGGGATTATAGAAATACACCCGCATGACATCCTGGGGATCCAGCGCCACGCGCAAGACACTAATTGCATGCCAGCCGATAAAACGGGCGGCACTGTCAGTAACAGCGACACCCGCAGGCTGGGGATGTATCAGGGGCTGATTGCCGTTGTAGTAGGGATGGTAGGCCGCATAGAAATGACGCAGAAAGTCGTCCAACTCCCACAGCTTCCCACTCCCCACATCAACATTGATACGAAAACCCCGGCCTGACCACCAGCCATGGAACTCCGGGTTCACCCACCGGTGGGGGTCACCCTCACGATCGACACAACGACGGCCCATTTCCGCATAAATCCGGTCCAGGTGGGGCACCACCAGCAGAGACACCGGGTCCAGGTCCATGGGCAGTCTACTGGCCACACCGCCAACGCTTTCGCTGGAGGAAATCGGCTGGCCCTCGAAATGCATGATGATTTCATCGTCACGGGCTGCCCAGGTCACCATTTGCAGCAGATAATCCGGATCGTTGTACGACCACATGGACAGAGCACGGGCGGACTGGCAGGTGGGATTATTGCCCTGCCCCACCCCCAGTGGCTGCCCCAGCATGCACAGCACACCTTCGATCAAATGAGCCTGTGGCGGCACCTGATCCCCGAAGGCCAGTGTCAAGCGCTGGCACGACCAGTCTGACAGAACCAGGCCCAGCTGCCGCCACAGGGCCGGCGCCACTGGCGGTTGATAGAGAATGCCCCGCTCCAGCACCAACGCCAGGCCATAAATGGCCTGGGCAGTTTGCGGATGCACCGCCGCTTCAATCAACGCCTGCACCAGCTGCCGGTAACACAGCAGGCAATCGCGACCGGTTGACGACAGGCCCATGGCCTCCGCCACCAGGTGGTCACCCTCCTCCAGCAAATGGCGCAGCAACACCGGGTGATACGGCGACACCAACCCGGTGTCATGCATGGCCCGGGCAAACCCGGTGGCTTCGCCCTGCAAGGCCGTGGCATCCATGCTGGCGAGCCGCTCAAGGTAGATCGCCACGCCCGGGTCTTCCCGGCAGGCCCGGGTCGGGCCGAACAGGCTGCTCACCAAGCGGTCCGCCCCCTGCCCGCTGCTGCCCAGATCGATATCCGGATTGACCTGGCAGATGGCGATCTGCGTGACCATCTGCTTGACCGGCTCGGTCTGAATGGGGCGCTGATTGAGAATCCGCCAGATCTCTTCAATCAGCTTGTCGACGATATGCTCATAACCGATGCGCTCGGCCAGATGCTGCAACAGATTCTGTGGCAGCACCGCCAGGCGGCCCTGGGTTTCACGCTGCGCCTCGGAAGGCGGCGAAAACAGCATGGCCAGATTGAGCGCCAGCACCTGGGTGAGAAAATGGTGGGCCTGCTCGGCGGAAATCAGGGTATGGCGGTAATCCCCACAGGCCACCGCCAACATGCGCAGCTCGCTCAGGGCCTCGATCACCACCAGCTCAGCCTGGGCACTTTGCAGGGACTGGGTAGTGAAACCGGGAACCAGAATCTGCGGCTCCGCCCAATCTGTCCCGGCAAAAATCCCGGCCGCTTCCAGCGTCTCGATGCGTTCGCCCAGGGCCGCACAACCGCCCTCCTGCATCATTACCCGCCGGGCCGTATCCAGTACCCGTGGCACCTTGGCCGGCCGGGTAAAGGAGGGCGCCTCTGCCAACTGGGTGATGGCATCATCCAGCCGAACAAGTAGCAGAGACAGATTGCTGGACGCGGACGTCTCTGAATGGGTCGTAGACACAGGGCAGTTCCTTAACGAATCCGTGGGGGCCCGGCGGGCCCCATGGTGACAGCGTATTCACACATAGAAATCCAGCTCTTCCTGCCGCTTGAGCAACCGGTGCATCTCTTTCGGGTCGTCACCCATGAAGTAAATCAGCCCCCAATGGGTACCAAAGGCGGTGCGCTTGGTGACAACCTCTTCCATGGGCGCCGTCAGTTCATGGGACTCGAAGTAGGGATGGTCTTCGGTCTCCTCCGGGATCTCCAGCTGACTGACCACACGCCGACGCGGGTACACCCCGAAACAACCGGCATGGCCCTTGGCATCCACCACCTCTTTCGGGAAGTAAGCCTTCACTTCCTCTGTGGTGGCCTTGGGGTCGAACACCAGCATGGTGGCCTGATAGGCATTGAAACCCTCATAGACCCGTTCCAGCAACTCGAACACCTTGAAGCCCGGCGGGCGATACGCCACCTCACCAAAGTACATCTCACCATCGCTGGTGACAAAGTACTCCGGATGGATCATGCCGAACTCGATATCGAAGGTCTTGATCAGCTTCTCGATCTGCTGGGTAATTTGCGGCCGGTACTGCTCCAGATCCGGCGACGCGGGGACATACACCGAATAGCCCAGCGTCACATACTCGGACAGGTTGAGAAAACAGATCTTGCCATCGTGAATCCAAGCTTCTACCGCAAACTCCCAGCCGTCCAGATGCGACTCCATCAACGACGGGAATTCCTCATCAGGAATCGCATCCACCTCATCCGGGGTGCGAATCACCCGGTGGCCAAGGCAACCGGCCTTGTCGAAGGCCTTCAAGTGGATCGGGTCATTCGGGTCGCCATCCAGCTTGAGCAGGGTCTGGTTCACCCGCTTCAGGAACCGGATCACGTCCTCCCGGTCATGGGCTTCCTCAAAGATACCCACCCGGATACCGCCAAGCTGTGCGCGCCGCTTCATCAGGGATTTATCCCGCATCAGCATGGCCTGACCCAACAACCGGGGGTTATCCAGCAGCACCGAATTGATCGCACCGGCCCACTCCACGGTTTCCTCATACAGTGGCACCGACACATCCACACCCATGTCTTTCAGGGTCTGGGCAATCTCCATGGAGCGATCATTCAGGCGTTCGAAATTCCAGGGCACGTAGGGAATATCATGCTCCTGGCAATACGCCTCAGCCCAGTCCGGAGCCACCACCACATAACGACGATCAAATTTCTCCGCCGCCTCGACCGCGTTCAAACTCCATCCTAATAAAGCAATATAGCCTTTGTTGGGATCTTTTTTCATTGAGCGCCTCCTGTCGAAAATTTGGCATTGGCCCTTTACGGTACACGTCTCCGCTTCTTTAACAACCGTTGACCCGCCACTTTTACAGCATAGACAGCACATCCCTCTTGACCAAAAAAGAGATAAAAGGGGACAAAAACGAAGTCATATCACGGCAAGGGATAGCGTTAAATGGAGCACCATTCACCGCTTACAACAAGTCATCAGGGGAGCTCAGTAAGGGCAGCCGCATACGGCCAAGAAAATATTGATCTAATTGAAAAAACTGGCGCAGGGGTGCGACCATGCCTCCTCTTCAACTCTAAAAAGGCCACGATCTTAGGCAATAAAAATTAATATCCTCAAACATTTAAAATATAGCAAATTTAACGTAAATCCCCCATAAAAATGAAATCATGAAACGATAAAAATTTCTTTACTCGATACCGCTAGGCATAGCTGGAAAACCCTGAACCGATCAGCCCTGCAATAAAAACCAGGACACCAAACAACATGCCCACTGTAGCAGCCAACGATGGGTCATCCTTTTTCTTTGCAGCAATCAAAATGGCCGCGAAGAAGTGAGCCAATGGAAGCAATGTCCAAGAGGCCAGTGACAACCAAAAGAAAAAGGCTTCTGCACCACCAGTGTAACCACGGGAACAAAAAAAACAGGTAACTCCAAATGACAGCCACCCGACAAAAATAAGAGTTATATATCGCCTTGATAGATACATAGCCATTCTCACACTCAAAACCCCAAGCAGGGTTGGACTGATCAGTCCACGACAAAAACCAGCCCTACCCTATCACATTGTCCACGTGCCAACCTGCAGCCACCAAAATTCCTGCATACTCATAAAATTCCACACCTTTTCGAACATGGATTGTCATTGATCCATCAACTCGTTCGTCTATTTGAAAAGCCGGATAAAAAGCGTTCATGCAGGCCAGCCCATAACTTGCAGATGGGCCATGTTTTCACTCCCGATTGAATAACAATTCGCCATTGATATCTATCGAACTCATCAAGACACCATTGTCGCCGCCAACATACCTCCCGCTTACTCCAGGGCACGGACAGCCCGCAAAAACACAAAAGAGGCCGATAACGTGTCCGCCGGGAGCCTTACAAAGACAATGACGTACCCCAAATGAGGGATGCGAATGACCCGGCACCCTGCCAAACTCGATTTGTAAAATAGCGGCCAATGTCGCCATCCAGTGAATAGGGCAGGGAAATCAATCCACTGGATGCCATTAGAGGCTTCTGAATCATCAATAGGTTCATCGCAGCGCCTCCTCCAGGTTCCGCCGGGTATGGCGGCGTTTAGCCACATTCAACACACCAAGCCAATTCATAAAAACAGGATCAATATATGTACCGTTCTTTCTGTCTGCTGATTTTCATCATGCTGCTTTCCGGCTGCACAAAAGAATGGTTTACCTTGATCCACAACGGAGATTTATCTGCGGTACAGCAACGCCTGGACAACGGCGCCGATCCGAATGGCACCGATGCCTACGGCACCACGCATCTCTGCGGAGCGCTAAAGTGGGGCAAGGAGGAACTGGTTTACACCTTGCTCGAGGCCGGCGCCGATCCAAATCTGCCCAGCCGCAAGTGGCTGACTCCTCTGCATTATGCGAACTCACCGGAGATGGTGACCCTCCTGCTCGAATACGGCGCAGACCCTGAGCAGACGAATGAGCGCGGCTATAAAGCGGCCGACTATGTGGAATTCGACTTGATTAAAATGCGCTCAGAGGCTGCGAAATCCGATGACAGATACTACGAGCAACATATCCCTCGCCTAGAAGCCACACTGCAAGCCTTCGGCCGCACCCCCATCACCGAAGAACAATCATGGGAAAAATGGCCAAGCCTGATGGCACGGTATTACCCGGAGCAGGCGAAATCCCGGGCCATGGAAACGCTCACCGCCAACGGCACCATCGGCATCAAATGGAAGCAGGAAAGCGGCATCCCGATAGTGATAGCACTGGTTCCGCAAGGGCCAGCAGCACGCAGCAAACAGATTCAGGAGGGTGACTCTCTTATCGGGGTGGCGCCGAATGGCGGCGATGACATTCTGGACCTGAACGGTCTCAGCCTGGGCGACACCATGGAGCTGATTCGCGGCAAAAAGGGCCAACCGGTGACATTGGTACTGCAGGGCAAGGAAGCCAGTCAGCCCCACCAGGTCACACTGACGCGGGGCAGCATCACTCGCGAACAATGGCAGGCATTTAATCAAGCACAACAACAAAAAACCATTCAGTCACTGGTGATACAGGATAACAGTGGTCAGTACCTGAGCCCCTACACATCCGATGGTGTCGTCGCTGAGTGGGTCAGCAAGGCCATCAATAACCGCATGGGTAGCGCTACCGGCTCCGCCGTGGGCGGCGCCGCCGGGGCCTACGCAGCCAACAAGGCGCTGGAGAGTGTGCCCGGGGGCAGCTTGATTGGCGGCTTCCTGGGCTCGAAGGCCGGCAAGGCTGTGGGCACCCAGATGGCCGACGATGTCTCTGGCGGTGACGCCTACCGACGCCAGACCTCGGATCTTTCCTTCCGCAGCCTGAGTGATATGGCCTCCTGGCTGAGGGAAGAGCATGGTGACAAGGCTAATTTCGGGGAAGTTACCAAAGCGACCAACACGGTCTATCCAGGATTGTTGGAGGCCATTTCTGGTCAGTAAACGGAATGCACATTTTTAAGTATTTCAAATCGCTTTGGTGGAGTGAAAAAATGATATTAACGATCAGGTTTGCCCGCGCACGGAAGAATGCTCGAATAAATTTTACGCTACCCGGTATTCTAATAATCGCATGCCTGCAGGCTCTGTTATCCGGTTGCTCTTCATATGCTACATATGAGCTGCAAAACGCAGTAGTACAAAACGATCTTCCCGCCGTCCAGCAGAGCCTGAGCCAGGGTGGCAACCCCAATGGCAAAGGGCGCACCGGTCTTACTCCCTTGATGTTCGCCTCTTTAAGTCATACTCCCGAACGGGAACAAATAATACGAGCATTGCTCGCCAACGGCGCCGATCCCAACAAGCCCGTTACGAAAAGCGGCCGCTTTGAAGGCCAAACGGCTCTGCATATTGCGCGATCTTCAGAAGCGGTTGAGGCTCTAATGGAACACGGTGCCAACCCGACCCTGCGAGACAAGCAAGGCAGGCTCCCGGCGGACGTCATTGAAATGTATATCGTGTGGCGTCGTGACGCACCTGGACTTGAAGAAGTGGTAGCCCAGAGTGAGGCAGCATTGGCAATTCTGGGAAGAGAACCTATGTCTGAGGAACAAGCATGGGAACAGCACCCGAAATTGATGGAAGAGCGAAAAAAGTGGATTGCCAAGCGTGCACAACGTGAAAAATTGATGCAGAGCGCCAATCAGGGAAGTCCCGCCGTCGCCAAAACGAATATCTCTGAACAAACGGTAGCGGAAACACCCATCATTCAGAATAACTCCGGACGTTACTTAAGCCCCTACACCTCCGATGGTGTCGTCGCCGAGTGGGTAAACAAAGCTATCAACAACCAGATGGGCAGCGCTGCCGGCTCCGCCGTGGGCGCCGCGGCCGGCAATTATGCCGCCCAGAAAGCCCTCGAAAATGTCCCCGGCGGTGCATTGCTCGGAAGTATCTTCGGCTCCATGGCGGGCAAGACCGCGGGCAACAAGGTAGCCGACGATATCTCTGGCGGTGACGCCTACCGACGCGAGACCTCGGACCTTTCCTTCCACAGCCTGAATGACATGGCTACCTGGCTCAGAGCGGAACATGGCGACAAGGCAAATTTCGCGGAAGTCACCAAGGCAACCAATGCGGTCTACCCTGGATTACTGGACGCCATGGCTTACTGACTCGAACATCTCTACCGCTCTACCCAGGTACTCCATTCTACCTTCCGAAGGCAGATCGCAACGTATCGGTGCTTTAAGAGTATTTTTATCCAAACTACAGTTTAACGCTTGCAGCATGCGCGCCCATGGAATGGAGCCAAAGGCTGATGATCTTCCCCCGATAAAATGGACACGCTTCATTTCACGCTGCCATTCTCTCGTATTCTGCCGGGGCCACGTAGCCAATGCCAGAGTGTAACCTTTTCTGGTTATAAAACTGGTTTATGTAGCTACGTAGAACCGCTCGCAACTCTTGCTCATCCTTAAACGATACGCCATGGATCACTTCAGCCTTCATACTATGGAAGAAGGACTCCATATGCGCATTGTCCGTGCATTGCTTAGGCCGATTCATACTGGGTCTGATGCCGTGCCTGCCTAGCTCGTTCTGGATCAAGTACGCGCCATACTCCACACCACGATCCGTATGGAATATTAGACCGGAAGACGGCCTACGCACCCGCAAAGCATGACGCAAGGCCCTCAGGGTCAAAGCCGCTGTTTTCCTCTCTCCCAGCGACCAACCAATCACCTTCCTAGAATAGACATCAAGCACAACCGCCAGGTACCGCCATTGTCGATTAACCTTGATATAAGTGAGATCCGCTACCCACTGCTGATTTACCCCGTTTGGTGCCGGCATATTCAGGCGTAGATTCTTGTGACGTTGATAGAATCGCCCCACGCCCGGCACCCTGCGGTACAGTTTTGCTACTCGCCCTACCAGCGAAGCATCTCTCATCAGCCTCTCAACACGCTTGCGGCCAACCCGTACACCTTGATAGCGCAAAGCCTGATGCACTCTCGGACTACCATAGACGCCCCGGCAATCCTCATGGATCCGGCGCACTTTCTTCAGCAAGTGCCGATCTTCCCGGGCTCGTTGTGGCTCCTTGCGTTTGCTCCACGCATAGTAGCCACTCCTCGACACACCGAGCCAATTGCAGAGGTACCTGACGCCTAGTCTTCGTCCGTTTTCCTGGATGAATCTAAATCGCTCTGATGTCGATCCGACAGATACCGTTGCCACTTTTTTAGAAGGTCATTCTCCTTCTGCAAGCGGGCGTTTTCCCGTTTGAGCTTATCGAGCTCTTTCAGCTCCTCGGCGGAGGGGGCTTTCTTTTCTTTCATCACACCAACACGCTTTCGGCCATCTGGCTTGATCTTGCCTTCTCGATATTCCTTGCGCCACCTCGAAAGCATCATCGGGTGGATATCCAACCCAGCTGCCACTTGCTGAACCTGAATGCCTTCCTGACAGCTAAGCTCAACGGCCTTTACTTTAAAGTCTGTCGAATACTGCCAGGTCTTTCTCGGATTGTTGTATCGGGGCATATGCCACCTCCTCTGGTTAGGAGAAGGTGTCCACTAAAGCGGGGGAACTACAGATTCCAGCCCCGGCACCTTGTTAAGGACACCGCTGAACTGGTCACCGGACAGGTTGCTTTGTGCCATGGCCAGCAAGGCACCGGCACCGCCTGCGGCCTGCTGACCGGACACGTCCAGGTCCGTGGACAGGGAATCGACCAGTGCCTTGGCTTCACCGGAAACGGCCATGCCGCCATTGACGCTATCCAGCGTGCTGTTGGCAGAGTCACCCGCCTTGTTGATGCCATCGTTGGCTGTCTCGGACGCCTTGTTGATGCCCGCATCGGCGCTCTCGGAAGCCTTGTCCACCGCCGCATTGGCGGAGTCCGTCATCTTCTTCAGATCGAAAGCCTGCGCCGGAGACGCCAGCACCAGACAGAAGGACACACCCAAAACCCCGATTCGAAACGTATTCATACCTGCTCCTTGATGATTGATTGCACTTCCTTGCTCCTGTAGCAGCGACAAACCTTACCGGCTCCGGGACATCAGGACCAACAGTTTATGGCAAGCCTATGACCCGTCCGGCAAACATTTTTCCAGTAGCTGCAGCAACTGTTTACGCTCCACCCCATCCAGGTTCTGCAGCAGCGAGGCAAACGCCTGCTCGCGGATTCGCTGCCCGTTGCTGACCAGCTTGGCGCCCTGCTCGGTGAGAAACAAACGCACCCGACGATGAACTGGCAGTAACGCTCTCAGTCTTCCGGTACGTTGTAATGAAAACGCGGCAGATGCCACTGATAACGAATCGCCAGCAGGCGCACCATAAAGCCTGCCGCCAACGTCACCGCCGTGGCCAACCAGACCGGCGACTGCCAGTGCAATAACAGCAGATACAGGCAGGCTGCCCCCAGCGAAACCACCGCATAAAGCTCTTTCTGGAACACCAGCGGCACCCGGTTACAGAGCAGATCGCGAATCACCCCGCCAAAGATGCCGGTAATCAGCCCGGACAAAATCGCCACCGGCGCTGCCAATCCCATATCCAGCGCCACCTTCACGCCGATCACGGTGAACACCATCAGGCCCATGGCATCCAGGATCAGAAACAGCATCCGCAAGCGGCGCATCAACGGTGCCACCCAGGTGGTGACCAGGGCCGCCATGGCAGTCAGTGCCAGATACTCCGGATGGGCCACCCAGACCAGGGGATAATGCCCCAGCAGCACATCACGAATCGAACCACCGCCCATGGCGGTGACGCAGGCCACCATCACTACACCGAACAGATCCATGCGCAGGCGCCCCGCGGCCAGGGCACCGGTCATGGCTTCGGCGGTGATGCCGATCAGATAGAGGGTTAACAACATGCGTAGAGACTCCGACTATTCAGGCCATGATGCCTGAATCCTGGCCGCGATGAATTCGACCTTGGTGACTGGCGCCACCCTGGGGAGTCCCTGAATACCGGGTAGACGCCGGCTCAGTCCTGCGGCGTCAGGCGGATGGATTGCTTGTCGATGACGATGCGGCGTTCTTTATAAAGCCCACCGATGGCCTGCTTGAAGGCGTTCTTGCTGCAACGGAAAGTGGCAAAGATAGCTTCCGGGCTGCTCTTGTCACCCAGCGGCAGTTCGCCACCGGCGGCTTCCAGGGCAGCCACAATCTGCTCACTCAAGCCTTCGCTCTTCAACGCTCCGGGGGGGTTCAGTGACAGGCTGATCTTGCCGTCCTCGCGCAGGCGCTGGACATAGCCGGTAACCCGCTGACCCGGCCGCAGCGGCGCGCGCAACTCCTGCTTGGCAATCATGCCCCAGGAGCGGTTATCCACCACCATCTTGTAGCCCAGATCGGTGGCATGGGCCGCCACCAGAGACACCTCGTCACCTTGCTGGTAATCGTCGCTGGTATCGTCCAGAAAGCGGTCCAACTGGGCACTGACCAGCAGCCGCCCTTCCCGGTCAGTGGTGATCATCACCAGTACCCAGTCTCCCTCGCGCACCGGCCCCTTCTGCTCGGCGAAGGGCAGCAGCAGGTCTTTGGGCATGCCCCAGTCCACAAAGGCCCCCACCTTGCTGGTGGAGACCACTTTCAGGGACGCCACCTGACCATGCTGAGCGCGAGGGGCACGCAGGCTGGCCATGGGCCGACCCTGACCATCGCTGTATAGAGTGACCAGCACACTATCGCCGGGGCCCAGATTCTGGCCTTCCACTTCCCGGGACGGCAACAGCACCTCCCCCAACGAACCGCCATCCAGTAGCAGCCCGTTATGGATCGGTTTGAGAATTTCCAGGGAGTGGCGAGCGCCAAGAGTGGGAGATGCGGTCATGGTTCGGGCCTGGTTGTTGTAAGGGTGCGGGTCGCTGTGGGTGTGCGCTCATGTTTCAGGTTCGATTTTGTGAAACCTGTCGAGTTCTGGAATTCCTGATCGCCCTGCGGGCGATTTCCTTGCTACGCAAGGTTCGCGGCTCAAGCGCCGCTCCTACAGTGGCTTCGTAGGAATACCGAGGTCCTAGGAACTTTCCAGACCATTTCAACCCAATCGAGCGTAGCTCGTAGCTGGCGCTGCGCGCGCTACCACATCAGGTCGTCGGGGATCGGGAAGTCCTTGTAGGGGTCATCCTCGTCCACGGCGTTATTGCCTCGCTCGTTCAGCAGCAGTACCGCAGACTCCTCACGCTGGCGAATCTTTTCTGCCACTACCGTGGGCACCAGCTCATAGCCGTCGCCCAGGGCCACAATGGCGATCTGGCCACGCTCAAGCTGAGCCTGTTGCTTGGCGGTGACCCAGGCCTTCTTGATCTTCTTGTCCTGCACAAACTGGTAGGCCACATCGCCACGCTGTCGATCCAGACGACTCTGTTCGATCATCTGTTTGATCTGGGCGGCGATTTCCTTTTTCTCGCGCTCCGCCTTGCGGGCGGCTTCACGCTGGCGATCCGATTCGGCCTTTTCCTCGCGCTGGCGTCGGGCCCGCTCGGCCGGGTCCTCCAGCTCAATCTCGCCACGCTTGGCTTGGTTGGCTTCCTGGCGTTTTTGTTGCTTGGCGCGACGGGCCTTCTTCTGGTCCGCCAGACCGGCTTTCATCAATTGTTCTTGCAGGGAATTGGCCATCTTGCTCTCCGAACTCAACGGCGATTCTGGGTTAACGGGGACGCAGGCGGCACCCCCAGCAGCGGCTGGGCACGGTGGAACCGGGCATCGTAGCCAGGCTGCCAGGGGAACACGCCCTTGGTATCGGGCCACACCATCTGCAGTGCCGGGTACGGCGCAGGCAGGCTCTGGTAGAACCAGTTGGCGAAGCCCAGGTATTCCTTGTAATGCGGGAAGGCCACCGGCAGAAACATGACTTCCAGGCCATCGGCGATATCGTTATACAGGCGATATGGCTGATAGGGCTTGTTCAGACCACGAATCCGCACGGCGGCACTGTCCAGCAGGCGGCTCGCCAGGGAATCCTTGAGCCCCAGCACGATCAGTTCCGGGTGATTCAGATTGAGGAAATGCCCCACACTGAACGTGAAACCAGGCTGACCATCGCCACCGGCCACCGCAAAATGGTGCCATCCCTTGCGCTGGATATCCGCCAGCAGGTCTTTGTCTTGTGCATCTTCCGGTGCCGGGTAGCGGAACGTCCCGGGCATTTCATCTAGAAACATAGGTCACTGTCAGCAGGAGCAGGGCCTAACCTGCCGAGCCCCGGCGAATGAATCGTCATTGTTGTGGGCATGGTACCAGAATCCCTGTGGACTTGGTGACACCCTTGTAGACCTGCAATACTGACCTTTCACTCACTAGCAGGAGTTTCCATGAAACGCATCAGTCTCCTGGCAGCCGGTTTACTGGCCGCCCCCCTGGCCTGGTCTGCACCAGGTATTGCCGTTTATGGCGGCGGTTATAGCTGGGACACCGAGTTTGAGGGCACAGTGGCCTCCGGTGGTGAAGATATCCGCATGCAGGATGATCTGGGCTTTGATGAAGCCAACCAGCAGGTACTCTATCTCGGCGTGGAACATGCCGTACCGTTGATTCCCAATGTGCGGGTGCGCAGCCTGGATCTCTCAGATGACGCCAGTAATCGCCTGCAACGCAACATTACCTTCAATGGCCGGACATTTTTGGCTACCACCGAGGTCGCAACCGATATCGATCTGGATATCCTCGACGGCACGCTCTACTACACACCGCTGGATAATGCCCTGAAAGTGAATCTGGGGGTGACCGTCCGCAAGATCGAGGGCAGCATCAACCTGGACAACCTGCTGGTCAGCACCACCAAGAACTTCGACGAGACCCTGCCCATGCTGCATGCCTCTGGCCGACTCAACCTGCCGGTGCCTGGCGTCTATGTCGGTGGCGAGATCGATACGATCAGCTACGACGGCAACACCTTGCGGGATCTGACCGCTCGTATCGGCTGGCGTTCGGATTTCCTGCTTGGCGTGGAGCTGGGCTACAAGCACATGGACCTGAAGCTGGATGATGTCAGCGACCTGGATGCGGACCTGGATATGGGCGGCCCCTATCTGGCGGCCTCACTGAGTTTCTAACGGACTGTCACCGACAAGGCATTGACCCTGGCCTCTGCAGAGGCAGGGACAATGCCTCTCTCAGTTAAGTCTGGTTACTCGCTACCAGCGCGCTCAGCGGGTTGTGCACTCCCCTCGCTTTCCTGTTCTGCCATCTGCACCAGTCGCGCGTCCTTCTGCGCCCACAGATCACTGACCCACTGCTGCATTTCTGCCCGGAAAACCGGGTCTTCCTGATAATCGCTACGCCATAGCGCCGGCTCCAGGGGGCGAGTCTGTACATCCACCACGACCCGATCCACCCGGCCGCATAACAAATCCCAGAACCCCGGTGGCGCCCCTGCCGGATAGAGGATGGTCACATCCAGTATGGCATCCAGATTGTCACCCAAAGCGGCCAGCACAAAGGCCACACCACCAGCCTTGGGCTTGAGAAGATGCCGGTAGGGGGACTGCTGGTTATCATGCTTGGCAGCAGTAAAGCGGGTGCCTTCCAGAAAGTTCACCACCGTCACCGGTATGCCCTGGAATTTTTCACAGGCCTGCCGGGTGATCTCCAGATCCTTGCCTTTGAGGTGGGGGTATTTCTCCAGAAACGCCTTGCTGTAGCGTTTCATGAAGGGGTAATCCAGCGCCCAGAATGCCAGCCCCAGAAACGGCACCCAGATCAGCTCTTTCTTGAGGAAGAACTTGAAGTAAGGCGTCTGGCGATTGAACGCCTGAATCAACGCAGGGATATCCACCCAGGACTGATGGTTGCTGACCACCAGATAAGAGGTGTCACCGCGCAAATCCTCCACACCACGAATCTCCCACTGGGTGGGTGTCATCAACGCAAAGATGGCCTTGCAGATCTCGGCCCAGGTTTCCGCGATAGCCATGACTACCGAGGAACAGATCTGGCGTGCCCGCGAGCCTGGCAGAATCACCTTGAGTAGCGCCACCAGCATCATGGGGCCAATCAGTATCAGAGTATTGAGCAGCAATAATAGTGCGGTGATAACGCCCGTGATCGTGGCAGCCATGACGATGCTCCTACTCTTTTTCCTCTCAGAGAGTGTATTAAACCCGGTTCTCGCCATCACGCAAGTCTGTGTACCCGTCCCGGTTGTCGACAGCTTGAGACTGTCGATAACCGGGACACAAAAAAACGGCACGCTGTTGAGCGTGCCGCTTTTTGTTCACCGGTAAAAAGCGCTACTCGCCTTTACGCTCCACGGCCATCTGGTCCACGTTCTGGAATCCACGTGGCAACTTGGCGCCACGGCGGCCCCGCTCCCCGTAGTAGTGCTCCAGATCGCTGGCCTTGAGAGTCAAATGACGTTTGCCGGCATGGATGGTGAGCGCATCCTGCGGCCCCAGCACCTGCATGTCCTGCACAAACTCAACCCGATCCGCCACCCGCGCGCCAGGGATGGACATCATCTTGTTGCCCTTGCCCCGTGCCATTTCTGGCAATTCCTTCACCGGGAACACCAGCAGACGGCCCTCGTTGGAAACCAGCGCAATCAGATCATCGTCGGTGGAGGCAATCGGTTTCGGCGGCAGAACCTTGGCCCCCTTGGGTACCGACAGCACCGTCTTGCCCGCCTTCTTGTTGGCCAGCAGATCCCCGTAGCGCACCACGAAACCGTAACCGGCATCGGTGCTCATCAGATAGGCATCCTTGTCCTTGCCCATCACCGCTGCCATGAAGCTGGCCCCGGACGGAGGACTGACCCGACCGGACAGGGGCTCGCCCTGACCACGGGCACTGGGCAGGGTATGGGCCGGCAGGGAATAACTGCGACCGGTGCTGTCGATAAAGCACACCGGCTGATTGGACTTGCCCTGGGCCGAGGCCTTGTACTTGTCCCCAGCCTTATAGCTGAGGCCGGCCACATCGACCTCATGGCCCTTGGCAGAACGCACCCAGCCCTTCTCGGACAGCACCACGGTCACCGGATCGGCGCTGACCAGATCGGTTTCATCCAGAGCCGACGCTGCATCACGTTCTACCAGCGGCGAACGACGGTCGTCGCCGTACTTGTCGGCGTCTTCCTGCAGTTCCTTGGCCACCAGTTTTTTCATTTTCGCCATGGAGCCCAGAGTGGTTTCCAGGTACTCACGTTCTTCGTTGAGCTCGTCCTGCTCGCCACGGATCTTCATTTCTTCAAGCTTGGCCAAATTGCGCAGCTTCAAGTCGAGAATGGCTTCTGCCTGGCGATCGGAAATCCCGAAGCGCTCCATCAGTACCGGTTTGGGTGCGTCTTCGGTGCGGATGATATGAATCACTTCATCGATATTAAGGAAGGCTACCAGCAGACCTTCCAGGATGTGCAGACGTTCCAGCACCTTGTCGAGACGGTGCTGCAGACGCCGGCGCACGGTGACCATGCGGAACTGCAGCCACTCGTTGAGAATCATATCCAGGCTTTTTACCTGCGGCCGGCCATCAATGCCGATCATGTTCAGGTTCACCCGATAATTTTTTTCCAGATCCGTGGTGGCAAACAGATGGCTCATCAACTGGGCAGTATCCACCCGGTTGGAACGCGGCGTAATCACCAGACGCGTGGGGTTTTCGTGATCCGATTCGTCGCGCAGATCACTGACCATGGGCAGCTTTTTCTTCTGCATCTGGTCGGCGATCTGTTCCAGCACCTTGGCGCCGGACACCTGGTAGGGCAAGGCAGTCACAACGATGTCACCTTCCTCGCGCTCATACACGGCACGCTGCTTGAGCGACCCCTTCCCTTCCGCATACATGCGGATGATGTCGTTCTGGGAAGTAATCACCTCCCCCTCGGTGGGGAAGTCCGGCCCCTTGATGTACTGCATCAGGTCGTCCAGTGACGCACCCGGGTCCTTGAGAAGATGAATACAGGCGTTGGCCACTTCACGCAGGTTGTGCGGCGGAATATCGGTGCTCATGCCTACCGCGATACCGGTAGTGCCGTTGAGCAACACATTGGGCAAACGCGCCGGCAGCAGCTTGGGCTCGTCCATGGTGCCGTCAAAGTTGGGCACCCATTCCACCGTGCCCTGGCCCAGCTCGGCAAGCAGCACTTCCGCATAAGGAGCCAGCTTGGATTCGGTATAACGCATGGCAGCAAACGACTTCGGGTCATCTGCACTCCCCCAGTTACCCTGACCATCCACCAGCGGATAGCGATAACTGAATGGCTGCGCCATCAGCACCATGGCCTCGTAACAGGCAGAGTCACCATGGGGGTGATATTTACCCAGTACGTCACCTACGGTACGCGCGGATTTCTTGTACTTGGAGGTTGCCTTCAGCCCCAGCTCACTCATGGCGTAAACAATACGCCGCTGCACCGGTTTCAGACCGTCACCAATATTGGGCAAGGCCCGATCAAGAATCACGTACATGGAATAATCCAGGTACGCTTTTTCGGTGTATTCCCTTAGGGGAAGACTTTCAAATTCATCAGCCATTTGTTCAATGCCTTCTTATTTACCCAGCACCGGTAAGTGCCGATAGGCCATACATTCTTTTCGGCGCAAGGAGTTGCAAGTTTCAAGTTGAAAGTTACAACGCGAGGCCGTGTCGTTGTTCGCTGGACGGTATGCGTTTCGCGCTGGCCATTAACGATGGTTCGCGTGCACGACCTTGCCGGCTTGTACGTTTTGTTCCGCGCCTTGCAACTTGAAGCTTTCAACTTGCCACTCAAATCTCCGCCAGATTACCTTTCTCTTCCAGCCAGATTTTGCGATCGGAGGCGCGCTTCTTGCTCAGCAACATATCCATAAGCTGGTGGGTGTCGTCGCCGCCGGTCACATCCAGGCGCACCAGTCGGCGGGTATCTCGCGCCATGGTGGTTTCACGCAATTGCAGCGGGTTCATTTCACCCAGGCCCTTGAAGCGGGTGACGTTGACCTTGCCGCGCTTCTTTTCCGCCTTGATACGGTCCAGCACGCCTGCACGCTCTTCCTTGTCCAGGGCATAGTAAACCTCCTTGCCCACGTCGATGCGGTACAGCGGTGGCATGGCCACAAACACATGGCCGTTTTTCACCAGTGCCGGGAAGTGGCGCAGGAACAGAGCACAGATCAGGGTGGCGATATGCAGGCCGTCGGAATCCGCATCGGCAAGGATGCACACCTTGCCGTAACGCAGGGCGCTCAGATCATCGCTGCCCGGTTCAATACCCAGTGCCACGGCGATATCGTGAATTTCCTGGCTGCCCAGCACTTCGGCGGAGTCCACTTCCCAGGTGTTCATGATCTTGCCGCGCAGAGGCATGATGGCCTGGTAGACCCGGTCCCTGGCCTGCTTGGCAGAACCGCCCGCCGAGTCCCCTTCCACCAGAAAGATTTCACTCTGGGAAGGATCATCGCTGGTACAGTCGGCCAATTTGCCGGGCAATGCCGGGCCACTGGTGACTTTCTTGCGGGTGACTTTCTTGGCAGCGCGCAGACGCTTCTGGGCGTTGTTGATGCACAGGTCCGCCAGCTTCTCTGCCTCGTCGGTGTGCTGATTCAACCACAGGGAGAAGGCATCCTTGACCACACCAGACACGAACGCGGCGGTCTGCCGGGAGCTGAGACGCTCCTTGGTCTGGCCGGCGAACTGCGGGTCCTGCATCTTGACGCTGAGCACATAGGCAACCCGGTCCCAGATATCTTCCGGGGTCAGTTTGACGCCACGGGGCAACAGGTTGCGGAATTCACAGAACTCGCGCATGGCTTCCAGCAAGCCAGAGCGAAGACCGTTTACATGGGTGCCGCCCTGGGGGGTGGGAATCAGGTTAACGTAGGATTCCTGCACCAGCTCGCCGCCTTCCGGCAGCCACATCACCGCCCAGTCCACCGCTTCGGTTTCCGCACTCATGGCGCCATTGAAGGGTTCACCCGGTACCCGCTCCCAGCCACGGCCGGATTCCAGCAGGTATTCGATCAGACCATCAGCGAATTGCCAGGTATCCGTTTCACCGCTGACCTGGTTGTCCAGGGTGACCAGCAATCCCGGGCACAACACCGCTTTGGCGCGCAGCAAATGCTTGAGTCGGGAAACGGAAATCTTCGGTGAATCGAAATACTTGGCGTCTGGCCAGAAACGCAGAATGGTACCGGTGTTGCGTTTGCCAACAGTGTCGACCACTTCCAGGTCACTGCGTTTTTCGCCGTCACCGAATTCCATCCGGTGCAGCTGGCCGTCCCGCTTCACCAGAATTTCCAGCTTGGTGGACAGGGCATTGACGACGGACACGCCTACGCCATGGAGACCACCGCTGAACTGGTAGTTGTTGTTGGAGAACTTGCCGCCGGAATGCAGCGTGGACAGGATCACTTCCACCCCGGGCTTCTTCTGCACCGGGTGCATGTCCACCGGCATGCCGCGGCCATCATCTTCCACTTCCACGCCACCATCTTTCAGCAGGGTGACCTTGATGGATTTGGCATGACCGGCCAGGGCTTCATCCACCGAGTTGTCGATGACTTCCTGGGCCAGGTGGTTGGGGCGGGAGGTATCGGTGTACATCCCCGGACGCTTGCGCACCGGGTCGAGGCCCGACAACACTTCAATATTTTCGGACGTATACGTATTGGCCATAGAGTTTCCAGAAGCGCCAGACGCATGACGCCAGACGCTGAACGCTTGGCAGGATCAAGCGTCTGGCGTCTGGCCTCGGGCATCAGGCGTGTATTTCAATACCACAAAACCGCAGTATCAGCGGAATGAAGGCGTCAAAGTTATCAAAGCCGTGGCTGCCACCCAAGCCGCAATAGCGGTGGCAGTCCCCGTAATAGTCCCAGCCGTCTTCCCAGTCGAGGGTTTCATCGCCGGTCTGGGTGAGCAGAAGCAGGTTTTCCGGCTGGCTGATGGCCGGCACTTCATAGCGCTTCAGCTCGTCCAGCCAGGCCGGGTTGAATTCCCAGGCCTCGCCAGTGTGATAGTTATGCTGGATACCTGTGTATTTGTCCAGTAGTCGCCAGGGTCGAACGGCAGGATTTACGATTACCGCCTGCAAATCATGATGCTCAGCCAGCCAGGTGGCATAGAAGCCCCCCAGGGATGAGCCCAGCAACGCCACCGGCCCGGCCCCGGCAATCACCGCATCCAGCTCCGCCATGGCCGCCTTGGGCTCCACCGGCAGCGCGGGCACGTGCAACCGCTCAGGACAGCCAGCGCGTTCGAACACCTCTCGCAACAGGCCCGCCTTGTGGGACGCTGGGGAGCTGTTGAAGCCGTGAACGTAGATGAGAGAGGTTTCGGGAACCGACATGATGAAGAGCCAATTGATAATTGAGAATGGATAATTGATGACGAAAGAGCCTCTCAGGCCCCGGACAAGTTGTCCATTATCAATTCAGGATTCGAGGTTTTTAGTTATCAATTATCCATTTTCAATTAATCAGTAGCCCTTTACCGAGAAGTCCACCTCAAAGGTAATCCCCTCCACCCGGCTGACGGCGGTGTCAATGCGGCCGTCCGGGTACAGGTCCAGCCAGCGATAGCCGGGGTTGCTGTCGTCCACGGCGAAGTCTTCGCTTTTCGGTTTGAACTGCACGCAGGTGCTGGGCACGGCCAGCAGGCGCACGCCGTTGCGCAGGTCATCATATTCCTGGTGCACATGGCCCCAGATGATGGCGCGCACACGGGGGTGGCGGTCGATGACGGCGAAAAACTGCTCGGCACTACCCACCACCTGGGTGTCCAGCCAGGCACACTCCATCGGCACCGGATGGTGATGCAGACACACCATCAGGTGTTCACCTCGGGCGTTGGCCAGAGCGTCATCCAGAAATTTCAGGTCTTCGTCAAACAGGTCGCCAGGGACTTCACCGGGGATGGTGGAGTCGAGCATGATGATGGTCCAGTTACCAATCTCCAGCACACAGGGACTGATCCGCTCGCGATGGCAATCCAGGGCCTGGAGCATGGGGGCGGGCTTGTCGTGATTGCCTTCCAGCCAGTACACCGGCGCAGGGAAGCCGGAAAGAGCCTGCTCCAGCCGCTGATACGACTCGAAGGAAGCATCCTGAGACAGATCTCCGGTGGCCAGAATCAGGTCCGGGCTGGGCTGCTCACCACGGATCAGCTCCAACACCTTATCCAGACTGAACTGGGTATTCAGGCCCAACAGCTTGCCTTGTGTATCGGCAAACAGATGGCAGTCTGATAACTGCACCACTCGAAGGGGCTGCAACTGCTGCGTCAAGATCCCCGCTCCCGTCCTCGATTTATTATTCCCGTTTGGGAGGCACCGAATGCTCTCCCGAGCATTCCCTCAACGCTCATTGATCACTTATAACCAAGATGATGGCACTTTTCTAGGAAAGACGTCCAAGATCAGGACATGGTTAGCAATTCTTTACAGCTACCTTCAGGAATTACCGGTCACCTGCTGTCGCCAGCCGTTGCCGGCATCACGACCATGGTCGTGGACATGACGTAGCCACTCGGCCAGGAAACGGTTCCATTGCACTTTTTCATCACGCTGGTGCATATGGCGATTGGGATAGGCATAACGGGCATTGACCCGCCGAAAGGGACGCGCCTCGGTGACTTCCGCCAGGCGCGCATCGTGATACAGACGCACGGTCAAACGAGAGGCCGGTAGCACATCCAGCAATTCCTGGTCTTCCAGGCGTACGGTGGTGGTGTAGGGGGAGCGCTCAAGCACTCGCAGCTGCAAGGTATGGGAGTGATGGGTATGCCCCACTTCCACATCCATACTGTCGCGGTCGCCCATGGCCTTCATCAGCGGCAGCATCCGGGCGTAGTTTTCCTCGCACTGGCTCATCAAGGCCCGGAAATCCAGCTGGTAGCGATCGCGGCGTTTCATGCCCCGTCCCAGGCTGCATCCAGCCGGGCACGATGCAACAGCAACCACTGCAGGGCAATCAGTGACGCTGCATTATCTACCAGACCGGACTCCAGCAATTCGGGAATATCTGCCACCGGCACGGTCAGGGCACGAATATCCTCGCCCTCGTCCGGGCAACCGAAGATACCGCCGGCACCAGCCAGATCCGCATGACCCACAAATATCTGTAGCCGCTCATTGGTGCCACCGGGGCTGGGCATATAGGCAGCGATGGATTCCATCTCACCCAGGGTAATGCCCGCTTCCTCCATGGCTTCACGGCGGATCAGGTCGGCGGCACTTTCCCCGTCCTTGTCGGCAATACCGGCAATCAACTCCAGGCACCAGGGCGACGGGCGCCACTCCAGCGCGCCCACACGGAATTGCTCCACCAGCAGGATTTCACCCCGGCGCGGATCATAGGGCAGCACCGCCGACGCCTGCGGACGCACGAACAGCTCCCGGCGCACCGGTTTGCCCCAGCCACCGTTGTACTGCCGGTGCCTCAGGGTCAAGGTATCGACACGAAAGAAGCCCTGAAACGGTGTATCCCGTTCCAGCACTTCCACGTCATCGGGGCCGAACAGCGGCTTCAGATCACTCATTGGCTTCATGGTAAAGGGCACTGCCCTTTTCACGGAACTCCTTGGACTTCTCTTCCATGCCCGCTTCCGCGTCCGCCTGGGCCACCTGCTCCCTGCCATCGCCGTAAATCTCACGGACTTCCTGGCTGATCTTCATGGAACAGAACTTGGGCCCGCACATGGAGCAGAAATGCGCCACCTTGTGGGCCTGCTTGGGCAGGGTTTCATCGTGGAATTCCCGGGCACGGTCCGGGTCCAGGCCCAGATTGAACTGGTCTTCCCAGCGGAATTCGAAGCGCGCCTTGGACAGGGCATTGTCGCGCAACTGGGCGCCCGGATGTCCCTTGGCCAGATCAGACGCATGGGCGGCGATCTTGTAGGTGATGATGCCTTCCTTCACGTCTTCCCGGTTAGGCAGACCCAGGTGCTCTTTGGGCGTCACGTAGCAGAGCATGGCGGTGCCATACCAACCGATCATGGCAGCGCCAATGGCACTGGAAATGTGATCGTAGCCCGGAGAGATATCGATGGTCAGCGGACCCAGGGTGTAGAACGGCGCCTCGCCACAGTGCTTCAGCTGCTCGTCCATGTTGGCCTTGATCATGTGCATGGGCACGTGGCCGGGGCCTTCAATCATCACCTGCACATCGTGCTTCCAGGCGATCTTGGTGAGCTCACCCAGGGTGCGCAGTTCGCTGAATTGGGCTTCATCGTTGGCATCAGCAATGGAGCCGGGCCGCAGGCCATCACCGAGACTGAAGGTCACATCGTAGGCCTTCATGATCTCGCAGATGTCTTCGAAATGGGTATAGAGGAAGCTCTCTTTATGGTGCGCCAGGCACCACTTCGCCATGATCGACCCACCGCGGGAGACAATACCGGTGACCCGGTTGGCGGTCATCGGCACGTAGCGCAGCAGTACGCCGGCGTGGATGGTGAAATAGCTCACCCCCTGCTCGGCCTGCTCGATCAGGGTATCGCGGAAGATTTCCCAGGTCAGGTCTTCGGCCACACCGTTGACCTTCTCCAGTGCCTGGTAGATCGGCACCGTGCCGATGGGCACCGGCGAGTTACGCAGGATCCACTCGCGGGTTTCATGAATATTGTCGCCGGTGGACAGGTCCATCACCGTATCGCCGCCCCAGCGGGTGGCCCAGGTCATCTTGGACACTTCTTCCTCGATGGAGGAGGTCACCGCCGAGTTGCCGATGTTGGCATTGATCTTGGTGAGGAAGTTACGGCCGATGATCATCGGCTCGATTTCCGGATGGTTGATATTCACCGGAATCACCGCCCGACCCCGAGCCACTTCGTCACGGACAAATTCCGGGGTGATCTCCGCCGGAATACTGGCACCAAAATCCTGCCCCGGATGCTGGTCCATCGGCAGCCCCGCTTCCCGGTGCTCACGCAACCGCTGATTCTCGCGGATGGCGATAAATTCCATTTCCGGGGTAATGATGCCCTGGCGGGCATAGTGCATCTGGCTGACGTTCTTGCCGGCTTTGGCACGACGCGGAACGCGGGTGTGCTGAAAGCGCAACCCGGCGGTTTTCAGATCCTTGGCGCGCTTTTGCCCGTATTCACTGGTCAAACCCTCCAGTTGCTCGGTATCATCCCTTTCCTGAATCCAGTTCATGCGGATTGGCGCCAGGCCCTGCCGCACATCAATGGTCACATCCGGGTCGGTATAGGGGCCAGACGTATCGTAGACGCTAACCGGTGGGTTATCCTCGAACTTTCCGTCCGCCAGCGGGGTCGGACTCTGGTGTATTTCTCGCATGGGGACACGAATGTCCGGGCGAGAGCCGGTAACATAAATTTTTTGCGAGCCGGCGATAGGCTGGCAAGATTCATCAATCGTATTAGCGGTGATGGGGCGCTGATCGTCTGGCACGTCGGCCTCCGGAAAACATGGGAAAAGACAGGGATGGCGGACACTATACGCCAGCGCCTATCGGCCAAACAACCGCGACACTGGTGTGACAGAAGCCGTATCAATTTTCTGTACCACCCAGTACTATAATGACCAAACTCACCCAGGAAAGAGTGCACCAGAATGAAGCGCAGCCCAACCAAGATCCTCGTTCTCATGCTGACCTCACTGGCCAGTTCCGTCCACGCCGCCGATCTGGTCGAGATCGCCAACGCCGCCTGGAGCTATGACGGCACCTGGCGAGCCGCCCGCATGAGCTGGGACGCGGACCAGCAACTGCTGGTGCAAGGCCGCGCGGCATTGTTCCCCACTGTTTCCGCCACTTACGGCCGGTATGACACAGAGCGTGAATTGAAGGACTTGGGCGTCACCCAAGAATTCGGCACCGAGACCACCACGGTGCAACTGACGCAACCATTGTTCCGCATGGATGCCTGGTACGGCTACAAAGAAGCCAAGTCGAGCACCGATATTGCCCAGGCCAATTTCCAACAGGCCCGACAGGATTTTGTCCTGCGCGTGGCCCAGGGCTACTTCGGTGTCCTGCGCGCCTGGGACACCCTGGTTTCCGCCAAGGCCGAAGAAAAAGCCATCGGCCGACAACTGGAACAGACCCAGGAACGTTTCGATGTGGGACTGGTGCCCGCCACCGATGTGGAAGAAGCCCAGGCCACCTATGACTTGACCCGGGTGAACCTGATTGTCGCCCAGCAACAATATGACATCGCCCGCGATCAGCTTGAATCGCTGAGCGGTCAACGCTGGGAAACCCTCTCTGAACTCAAAGACGAACTGCCGATGAAAGGCCCGCAACCGGCCGACATGAATGACTGGATCGACAAGGCCCAGTCCCAAAACCCCCAGGTTCTGGCCGCCCGGTATAATTCCGAACTGACAGAAAAAACGGCCAAACGCCAGTTGGGAGCCCAGCTTCCCCAGGTTCAATTTGTTGCCCAGTACCAGAACGCCAACTCCATCCCTGAAGACAATAGCGCCACAGGCTTTGCTACCGGGATCAACCCGGACAGCGACACCAAACAGATCGGGGTAGAAGTCACCATGCCTCTGTTTCAGGGCGGTGGCCTCAACAGCCGTCGCAAAGAAGCCGCCCTGCGTGCAGATGCTGCGGTCTACCAATACCAGCAGGCCCTGCGCGATATCATTCAGCAGTCCCGCAGCGCCTACCGCACAGTGGAGTCCGATGCCCTGCGCGTAAGCGCCCGCAAGCAGGCCATCCGCTCCGCTCGTTCAGCCCTGGAAGCCACCCAATCCGGTTACGAGGTAGGTACCCGTAATGTGGTGGACGTGCTCAACGCCCAGCAGGCGCTGTTCGCCGCCGAACGCGACTACGCCAATGCCCGCTACGACTACATCATCAACTCCCTGACCCTGAAATCCACCACCGGTGACCTTCAGCAGGGAGACCTGGCAGGCATCAACCAGTGGCTCTCGGACACCAACACCCTGAACATCTACCAGCCGGATCTGGAAGGCCGCAGCGACGCGCTGGTGCCGGACGCGCGGTACTGAAAGAGCAATGTAGGAGCCATGCTTGCATGGCGAACCGAGCCCAAGCGAGGAAAAGGCGTTGCAGCATTCCCCGAATCTCACTTTAGGAATCGGATACGCCTTCTCGCTTTGCGGTGCTTTCACCTCATTTCGAGGGGTTCGCCATGCGAGCATGGCTCCTACAACAGCCCCATCTATAACTGTTCACTAATCAGTTCAAGCCCTTTCTCCAGCGCCCCACGATTGGCTTCCACCACCGCCGCTGCCGCCTGCCCCTGACGCTGGCGTTGTTCCGGATAACGGAACAGCGCCTGCAAGGCAATGGCCAGGGCATCCGCATTATCCACCAGAGCCAGGGCGTCGGCGTCATCCAGCAGTCCGGCGATGGCGGTAAAATTGTGCAGGTGGGGCCCGGTGACGACCGGCTTGCCCCAGCCGGCAGGCTCCAGCAAATTGTGTCCGCCCACCGGCACCAGCGAGCCACCCACAAACGCCACATCCGCGACCCCGAACAGCATAAGCAGTTCGCCCATGGTATCGGCCAGGTAAACCCGGGTGTCGGCAGCGATAGCCTCCTGCCTGCTGCGCCGGGCCAGTTCGAGCCCCTGCTGGCGAATCAATTGCGCTACGCTGTCGAACCGTTCCGGATGCCGAGGCACCAGCACCAGCAGCGCATTGGGCAGTACTTGCAGCAATGCCTGGTGGGCTTCCAGTACAGGCTCATCCTCGCCGGGGTGAGTACTGGCAGCGATCCACACCGGGCGCTCGCCAATCTCCCCACGCAAGCTCGCCGCCGCCTGCCGGACCGTATCGTCCAGGCTCATGTCGAATTTCACACTGCCGATGGCATGCACCCGTTCCGGCCAGGCACCCAGGGCGATATAACGCTCCCGTTCCACCGGCGTCTGCACCGCCAGGGCATCGAAGCGCGCCATCATCGGTCGCACCAGGCGGGGAAGCTTGCGGTAGCCCCGATAGCTTTTCTCAGACAAGCGCCCGTTCATCAGCATCAGCTTGGCACCGTGACGTTTCACCGCCGCACACAGGTTCGGCCACAGTTCGGTTTCCAGCACGATCACCGTTTTTGGATCAAAGGCACGCAGGAAGCGATTCAGCGCAGTGGGCAATTCCCAGGGACAATACACATGGGTCACCCGATCTCCGAACAGGGCTTTCACCCGCTCCGAACCGGTGGGTGTCGTCGTGGTTACCAGCAGTGGCGTATCCGGATAATCCGCCAGCAACCGCTCGATCATCGGCACCGCCGCCAGGGTTTCCCCCACCGACACCGCATGCACCCAGATACTGTTTTTCAGGGTGGCGGGGCGATATCCCCAGGCCATGCGTTCCTTCCACCGCTGACGATAGGCCGGCGCCTGCCGACCGCGCAGCCACAGGCGCAAAAACAGTAACGGAAGCAGTAAATACCAAAGAAAGGAGTAAAGGGTTTGCATAGGCGCTCTTGTCTCGATGTAAGGACTGCTTACCTGCATCACGCTACAGGAAAACCAGGGTCATGCCTGTTGCCTGCTTGCGTGCCCGCAGCGCAGCCTATGCTAGCATAGCGGCAACTTTCTCCGATGGTGAGCCATGAATCACTCCCCTCTGAAACCCGACATTCTGATCTTCGGCGGTGGCATTGCCGGCCTGTGGCTGATCAACCGGCTCAACGCCGCCGGTTACCAGTGCCTGCTGCTGGAAACCGACACCCTGGGCGGCGACCAGACCCTGGCCAGCCAGGGCATTATCCACGGCGGCCTCAAGTATGCCCTGAGCGGCAACCTGTCCAGTGAATCGGAATCCATTGCCACCATGCCGGACCGCTGGCGCGCCGCCATGGCCGGCGACGATCCGGTGGACCTTCGCCAGCTGCAAGTGCTCAGCGATACCCAGCACATGTGGTCCAGTGGCTCGGTGGCCTCGCGCATGACCAACTTCTTCGCCAGCAAGATGCTGCGCGGGCGCATCGAAAAACTGAAGCGGGACCATTTCCCTTCCGCCCTGGCGGACAAAGCCTTCAAGGGCAATGTCTACAAGCTGGATGACCTGGTCATCAATACCGAATCACTGATCGACGCCCTGGCCGCGCCGGTGCGTGAACGCCTGCTGGCCTTCGATATGGGACGCGATACCCTGGAATGGGGAGAGAAAGGTCTGAATGCGGTGACCGTCAATGGCCAGCGTATCGAACCGGCCCTGACCATCCTGTCCGCTGGCAATGGCAACCCGGCACTGCTGGACGGCGCCCATCAGGCCCGCCTGCTGCCCGAGGAACACAGCCAGTTACGCCCGCTGAAAATGTTGCTGGTGAAACACGACCTGGGCCACCGCCTTTACGCCCACTGCGTCGGCACCAGTAACAAGCCGGTGCTCACCGTTACCACCCATGACTGCCCGGATGGCAAGGTGGTCTGGTATCTGGGCGGCGACCTGGCCGAGCGCGGCGTGGAACGCAGCGATCAGGAACAACTGGCCGCCGGTCGGGCCGAAATAAAGCAGCTGTTTCCCTGGCTCGATTTCAGTCAGGCCGAGTTCGCCGTCCTCAACGTGACCCGCGCCGAACCGAAACAACAGGCGCTGGTAAAACCGGACAACGCCTACGCCCACCGCGATCACAACCTGATCGTCGCCTGGCCCACCAAACTCACCCTGGCCCCGGATCTGGGCGACAGAGTGATGGCACTGGTGGAAGAGAGCGGGCTGGAGCCGGGGGCACCGTTAACGGTACCGGCAGAGCTGGAACAGGCGCCCATGGGTGTGCCGTACTGGCACCGCTGTTTTTAATTACCCTCTGTAGGAGCGCCGCTTGAGGCGCGAAACTGCTTGCGACGG